>JAEEGH010007334.1_pt1 | contig 26600 bp, 25 predicted proteins | sample 9134181 | NCBI WGS metagenome assembly JAEEGH01 (sample SAMN16246544, study PRJNA631951) | gut metagenome | biome: gut microbiome; feature: rumen; material: DP-attached | host: Bos | place: Iran: Karaj | collected 2018-10 | reverse complement strand
CGTCATCCCGAGTTCAACGACCTACTGAGCGACTTCAAACTCACACTTGCTTGATTTCAAGCATCGCTTGCTCACGCAATGAAATAATCCCTGGTTGATGATTCAGCCAGGGATTTATTGTTTGTGTCATGAAGCGTTTATCTCGGACCACCGAAGGGAGGACGGCCACCACCTCCGCCAGGACGGCCTCCGCCGGGTCTACCGCCACCAAAGCCGCCAGGACCCCACTCGTTGTTGCGGTTCTTGGGTTCCTCGCCTTTCTTGAAGGTCGAGAAGCGATAGGTGAAGGTCACCATGCCATAGCGGGTGAGCGAGTTGTAGGCCACATCTTCTATATAGTTGGCAGTCACATTGCGGTTCACCGTCTTGCGGTCTTGCAGGATGTCGAACACGCTCAGCTGGATCGAGGCCGCCTTGCCTTTCAGGAACTGATAGGCGATAGAGGCGTTCCACAGCCACTGCTTGGTGTCGTAGCCAGCGGCGTAACCCGAGGTGGCGCTGTAGGTGAGGTCGGTGCTGATGACCAGACCGAAGGGTGCGCTGTAGGTGCCGTTGAACATGGCGCCATAGGTGTGCACATCGCGGTTGCTGGCTTTCATCACGGTGTTGTGTGTGGTCTGGAAGTTGTAGCGCGGACGGATTTCAAGGTCAAACACACCGTTGCGGAATGCCAAACCGGGTGAGTAGGCAATCATGAACGAGCCACTGGTGTTGAGTTCCTCGTTGTTAAAACCTTTGGTCTGCGCGTAACGCAAGAAGGTGTGCTGCGTGTAGTACCAGGTCTTGGAGCGTCCGAACGGGAAACTCAACAGGTTCATGCCCATAGCGTTCCACACGCCGTTCACGTTGTCGTAGGTAGTGGTGCGACCACCAGTAGTGGGGTCGAAAATGGTCTTGGAAATGATGCTGTGCTGCTCAAACGAACCTCCTAGCATCGCCATGATGCTGCGCTGTGATTCCTGGTTGAAGTCGCTGTATCGGAAGTTGAAGCGGTGCGTGAAGGTGGGTTTCAGACTGGGATTACCCACAACAATGTTCAGCGGGTTAGAGATGTCGGCCACCGGCTGCAACTGCGTGAGCGAGGGCTGGCTGCTGCGCATGCGGTAGTCGATGTTCATGTTGCGGCTGTTCGAGAACTTGTAGCGGAAGCGGGCAAAGGGTGCCACGGTCCACACCCAGCGCGAGGGAATGTTGCGTGCCGAGTTAATCAGGTCTTCACTCTTCGACATGGCCGAGTTGACCGAGAAGCCCAGGTTCAGGTTATAGGCCTTGCGCACCTGGCGGAAACCAAACTCGAAACTCTGATTGAAGAAGGTGTTGCGGAACTGGTTGCTCTGGTCCTCGTTAAGAATGCGGTTCATCTCAGGTCCCAGGTCATATTCAAGCAGTTGCGAGAGCACGGCACCATCGGTGAGCGCATAGTCGCTATAGTTCTCATTGATATAGTCGCGGAAGTTCTGGTCACGCAGCATGTCGAACATGGTGTAGTTCATGTCCGAGGAACTGATGCCGTCGGTCGTGGCGCGGTTGATGTCATACACCAGTTTGTCGGCGCGGCTGAATCGGTAGTCGCCACGATAGGCAAAGGTGAGGAACCGCGCATTTTTCACGTCGCCCAGCGGCTCGGTCCACGACAGGCGTCCCACAATGCTGTTGGTGCGCCGGTGGTTGTTGTAGATCTGGTCGATGGTCTCGTCAAGGTCATCTTTCAAGAAGTAGCGGTTGTGCGTGTAGGTGTTGCCGTCCTCGTTCACCTTGCTGTAGGAGTAGCGCGCGAAGACGCTGAAACTGCGGCCACGGTGATTGGCGAAGTTGTGGTTATAGATGAGACGGCCACGGAACTCGTAGCTCTTGCCGTCGTTGTTATAGTTGCTCAAGCTGCTGTTCACCAGCGTGCGGGCCAGGTCGCCGGCACTGGTGCTCGAGGTGTCGTTCTTGTAGCTGTCGCTCAAGTTAATCGAGAATTCGGGACTGAAGTCGAGTGTGTTGAACGAGTCGGGCTGCCACTTGAGTTTGAAGTCGCCCCTGATGTTGTGTCCCTTGTCGCGCGAGAGCGAACGGGCAAACTCATAACTCGACGAGTCGGTAAACAGGTACTGACGCTCGCGGGTGGTGCGGGTGTCGCGGTCGCTGTGCGAGTACATCACATCGCCGCCCACGCGCAGTTTCTCACTGTCCTGTGTGCCCACATTGAAGTTTAGACCCACATATTGCGACTCGGTGATGCCGCGGTCGCCGCCAAAGCGCTGGAAGCGTCCTTGACCGCCGTCGCCAAAGCCCAGGTTGTTGGTGTTGTTGCCGCCACCCATAAAGGTGAACTGATTGCCATTGTTGAAATAGTTGGCAATAATGTTGCCGGCATAGCGCTTGTCGGTGCCGTAACCCATGTTCACGGTGCCAAACCAGCCGTTGTTCATGCCTTTCTTCACGGTGAGGTTGATCACCGTCTCGTCTTCGCCGTCGTCAACACCGGTGAGGCGGGCCAGGTCGCTCTTGCGGTCAATCACCTGCAGTTTGTTCACCATGTCGGCAGGAATGTTTTTCGATGCCACAGTGGGGTCGTCGTTAAAGAATTCCTTGCCATCGATGAGTATCTTCTTCACCTCCTTGCCGTTGGCCGTGATTTTGCCGTCGCTGCCCACTTCCACGCCCGGCAGGCGCTTGAGCAGGTCCTCGACCACGGCATTGGCCTGGGTCTTGTAGGTATCGGCGTTGAACTCGATGGTATCTTCCTTGACCGTGATAGGGCTCTTGAGTCCCACGACGACGGCCTCCTTAAGCATGATCGTGTTGGGGTCCATCTTGACCACGCCCATATTCACGTCGCGGCCGTCCTCACCGACGGTCACGTGCTTGATGACATCGTTGTAGCCCAGATAGGAGAAGCGCAACAGGTACTTGCCGGCCTTGACGCCCTTGATGTTGAACACGCCGTTCATGTCGGTCGTGGTTCCCTTGACCATGGTGCTGTCCTTATTGGCCATGAGCAGCCTGACGCTCGCCTCGATGAGCTCGGTCGTGTCCTGGGAGTCCACCAGCACACCGTTAATGACTGCAGCCCTCGATGCAAGCGGCAACAAGCAGCCCGCAGCTATCAGGATGAATAGAATTTTCTTCATGTTGTATTCTCTTATAATGTGTGATTTGACGATGCAAAGGTACTTGAATGTTGCAAATGGGACAAAAAAATTCGATAATCATACCTTTTTTATCGACCAATGGGGATAGATGCCATCGCCTCAGGTCAATTTTCAGGCACATTATTTGTTTTGGTATAAAAGAATGAGTATCTTTGCCCACAAATCATCTAAAAACGCTTGAAACATGAGTAAAGTCATTATCATTGGTTGCGGTGGCGTCGGCACCGTGTGCGCCCACAAATGTGCGCAAAATCCTGACGTGTTTAACGAAATCGTGATTGCTTCACGCAACCGCGCCAAGTGTGACGCTGTGGCACGCGCCATCGGCAAAGACAACATCACCACCGACCAGGTGGATGCCGACGACGTGGAACAGCTCGTGGCTCTGCTCAACCGCCACAAGCCCGACATGGTCATCAATCTGGCACTGCCCTATCAGGACCTGACCATCATGGAAGCCTGCCTGCGCTGCGGCGTTCACTATCTGGATACCGCCAACTATGAGCCGCGCGACGAGGCCCACTTCGAGTACAGCTGGCAATGGGCTTACCGCGAGCGCTTTGAGCAGGCCGGGCTGACGGCTATCCTGGGCTGCGGCTTTGACCCGGGCGTGAGCGGCGTTTATACCGCATATGCCGCCAAGCACCACTTCAGCGAGATGCACACCCTCGACATCGTGGACTGCAACGCCGGCAACCACGGCAAGGCATTCGCCACCAACTTCAACCCCGAAATCAACATCCGCGAAATCACCCAAAAAGGTCGCTACTGGGAGAACGGCAAATGGGTCGAGACCGGCGCACTGGAGATCCACAAGCCCCTCACCTACCCCATGATTGGCCCGCGTGAGAGCTACCTCATGTACCACGAGGAGCTGGAGTCGCTGGTTATCAACTTCCCCACCATCAAGCGCGCCAGGTTCTGGATGACCTTCGGCGAGGAATATCTGACCCACCTGCGCGTGATTCAGGACATCGGCATGGCCAGCATCGAGCCCATCAACTACCAGGGCATGGAAATCGTGCCGCTGCAGTTCCTCAAAGCCGTGCTGCCCAATCCTCAGGACCTGGGCGAGAACTATACCGGCGAGACGAGCATCGGCTGCCGCATCGGCGGTCTGGACAAGGAAGGCAAGCCGTTGACCTACTACATCTACAACAACTGCGACCACCACAAGGCATTCGAGGAGACGGGAATGCAGGCCGTGAGCTACACCACGGGCGTGCCCGCCATGACGGGTGCGATGATGTTCCTTAAGGGACTGTGGCGCAAACCCGGTGTGCACAATGTCGAGGAGTTTGACCCCGATCCGTTCCTGGAAGTGCTCAACAAGCAGGGCCTGCCCTGGCATGAGCAGTTCAACATCGACCTGGAAGCGTGAGATAACTAAGGAGGCTCCTCGTTTGAGGAGCCTCCTTAGTTAGTTTAAAGTTTAAAGTTTAGAGTTTAGGGAGGGCATCCGCGTTTGTGCTCGCGGGGCTCGGTAAATTGTTCTATCAGGCGGGCGTCGGCGGCGCACCAGGTGAGCGACGGCAGGTCGGGCCACGGCAGCCAGCAGCTGGCGGCGTGTTCCCGCATGACAAATGCCTTGTCATTGGCCGTGCAGCGATAGGCGGCCAGGGTGATGGTGAAATCGGGGTAGTCGTGAGTGACGGTGGCCAGTAACTCATGGACCGTCACTTCCATGTTCATTTCCTCGAGCAACTCACGGTGCAGGGCCTGTTGGGGAGTCTCTCCGGGCTCGATTTTGCCGCCTGGAAATTCCCACATGTGGCTGGTATAGGGATAACGCGTCACGCCGCGCTGCATGCACAGCACCTTGCCGTCCACCTCGATGACGGCGGCCACCACATGATAATGCTTGCGTGGCGAGGTCATTTCACCAGAGCCTTTCCGGCATCCTGCCATGCCATGACGCCACCGATAAGGTTGGTCACTTGACAGCCTTGGGCCGAGAGCAGGTTGGCAGCGCGCGCGCTGCGTCGTCCGCTGCGGCAATAAACGGCGACAGGACGCTGCTTGTCGAGGATCGCCATCGCCTGCTCGACAAACGTGCTGTCGTTCACGTCGACGAGCGTGGCTCCAGCAATGTGTCCCTCGTCAAACTCATCACGCGTGCGCACATCGAGCAGTTGTACGACCGGGTTGGCGATGAAGGTTTGGAACTCGTCCACGCCCACATTGGAAAATGCTGCAAGAGCCTTGGTGTTGCTGGCACCCCTGGAGAAGATTTTTGCACACGAAACGGCAATAATCGCCAGAATGGCCAGCATGAGCAATGACTTGACATTAATCATTATGAGTGTCATAAATCTATCATTTACATTTTGGGCACAAAAGTAGTTATTTTTTCGCAACAGGCACACTTTCAGTGTCCTGATTGACAAAAAACATGGAATAATAGTTACTTGCTATCAAAAAAAATACTAATTTTGCACACTCAACAATTCAACTATCCATCCAATACAGGTGTATAAAATGATTGTATTAAAACGTATTATTCTATTTTTAATCTTCTCTTTCACAATGGGTTATGCCGCAGCGCAATACTATAGCGGCGATCACACCTTTGACGGGGAAAACAAGAACGAAGCCTCGGTCTCGCTGACTACAGGCAAGAACATCATCGTCGGGCCGTGCATCGGCAACACACTACACTACAAGCATTACTTCAACAACCACTGGAGTGTTGACGGTGGTGCAAACCTGCAGTACACCAAGCAACTGTACGGGTTCAAGGCCAAGGGCGAATATCACTTGAAAATCAAGTCATTCCACATGTTCGCCTCGGCAGAATACATGTTCAACCACTATCACCGTTTCAACACCAACGAGAACGTGGGGAACATGTCAGTCCGCTTTGAGCGCGGTTACTGGGACATCACCCTGGGCGGCTCGCTGATCGGCTACAACATGATGGGTGACCACTACACCGAGCCGCTGACGCTCACCTTTGGCGCCCATGCCACACTGCGCCCGCGCACCCATCGCTGGAACGTGGGCCTGCTGTTCCGCAACTATGACGACTTCTACTACGAGAACTGGAACATCAACTGGGGTTTGGACTTCTACTACCGTTTTTCGCCCCGGTTCAAGCTCTTCGGGGAGTTTGACATCCGCCCCGCCGGCTCGATGAGCCAGCTGGCGAGCAAGTATGAGACAATAGGCAAGGTTGGTTTAATCTATCGATGGAAATAACAATGAAAAAGTCAATATCATATAGCCTCATGGCAGCAGCCGCGCTGCTGTCGGCATCAATAGCCTTCACCTCATGTGAGAAAGTTAGCCCCCAGGGTGTGCTCATGGGCAACACCAGTGTTGACGACCGCGTGAAGCAGTCGCTGGTCAACTATTCCTATATAGACGTCGCCCTAGACAAGATCCTGCCCAACGACATGGGCGAATACTCATTTCTGGTAGGCAGCGACAGCCACATCACCATCGACCCCGGGCGATTGACCGAGATGCTGGAAACGGGTATGGAGCATGGTGACTTGTTCTACTGCCACCTGGGCGACCTAGCCGACACCAAGGCCGAGTACTACTTCAACACCGCTCTTGCACTCGACCTGTTCAAGGTAGACTGGGCAGATAAGTATCTCACAGTCGATGAAGAATTGAGCGAGATTTTGGGAAAGACCATCTATATCGACAAGCGCACTGGTTGCTTTGGCAAATTGCAAGACTACCGCGTTCCCTTTTATCCCGTCGTAGGCAACCACGACATCACTCACAACGGTTGGGCCCTGTTCAGCGATTTGTTCAAGACGTCCTTCTATGAATTCTGCGTTCAGATGGGCGAGAATGGTCCTATTGACCGCTTCATTTTCATCGATTCGGCCAACGGCACCCTGGGTGATTTCCAGATTGACGAGATCGAGAACGGCGTGTTCCAGCGCGACAAGAAGGAGATCCGCAACACGTTTGTGTTCACCCACACCAACATCTTCCGCCCCAGCTACAACGAGTTTGCCTCGACCTACTGCCGCGAGGAACTGTACTACCTGCTCGACAAACTGGCCGACTGGAAAACGACCATCATGTTCTGCGGCCACGTGCACGCGTGGGACGACCGCATGTTTGGCGGCGTGCGCCACATCACCATGCCATCGATGAACTTTGTCGATCACCCCAACGGCGGCGACAACCTGCTCGTCAGGGTTACCGTAAAGAGAAACGGCGATGCCATCGTGGAGCCCGTAGGTCTCCACTGCAAGGAGCGCAGCAAGGAAGAACTTGCAGAAGAAGGTTACCTCTTTTGATTAGAATAGAATAACGCTCCCCAACTTGGTATTTCAAGTAGGCTTAAAGCCTAAAAATCGTTAAATCATATTGCGGGCCAATAAAAATGTTTACTTTTGCGGGTTAAATAGTCGAAACTAAGATTAAAAACGATATGCGCAAATTGTTTTTTATGCTGCTTATGGCAGCCGTTACTACTGTGAGCGTTCATGCTCTGACTGTCGTCAATACCGCTGGCGGTCTGTCGGAACGCGTGAGCGACACCCAGATCACTGAACTGACCGTTACGGGTACCATGGATGCCCGCGACTTCCTGTTCATCAGCGAGCAACTGACCGAGCTCACTGCCATCGACCTGAGCCAAGCCACCATTCTCCCCTACAACACCGGGAAAGCATTGTATGGCACGGTGACTGCCTATGGCGCCAACGAGGTGCCCCGCACCGCATTCTTTGGCAAAAAGCTGACCAGCGTATCGCTGCCTGCAGGGATTCAATCGATTGGCTATGCCGCATTCGCCGGTTGTGACCTTCTCCAGAGTGTGACCCTGCCGTCAACACTGGTATATCTTGGCGACTATGCCTTTGCCGGCAGTGGCTTGACCAGCATCGAGCTGTCATCGGCCATTATCGACATGGGCAAGGGCGTGTTCTCGCGCTGCGAGGCACTGACCAGCGCCACCATCAACTCCAGGGTTGTGGGAAGCTTCGCCTTCCTGGGCGCCAATATGTTGAGCGACGTCACCGTGGGTGCCGGCGTGGAATACATCTACGAGGGTGCCTTCAACGGCTGTAAAGCGTTGAAGGGCATTACCTTTGACCCCGCATGCCATCTGTACCGCATCGACCAGGAGGCCTTTATCAATTCGGGCCTCGAGAACATCGACATCAAGTCGCTGACCGTGGGCACCGTGGGCGACTGGGCATTTGCCCAGACCAGCCTGTCGAGCCTGGATTTGAGCGACGGCATGACTTACCTGGGCGAGGGTGCATTGGCCCACAACCCGCTGCTCACCACCGTGACACTGCCTGGCATCGGCCACGAGGGCAATGACAGTGGCCGTGCCGGTGAAGACGTGGGTGGCCGCCGCCGTGGCGCTCCCACTCCTGTCCACACGCTGACCGACATCAAGGCCTATACCTTTGCCGGCGACGGCAATCTCAATGCCGGCGACCTGCTCAAGAAGGACGTTGTCACCATTGGCGACTATGCCTTCTATAATGTGACTGCCAACATCGACACCATGCGTCTGCCCGAGACCATCGAGTATCTGGGCGACTATGCCATGGCCGGCATGACGGGCATGAAGGTCCTCAAGACCGATGCCGAATCGGTACCCGAGCTGGGTATTAATGTATGGGCGGGCGTGAATCAGCCCAGCGTGCCCCTGATTGCTCCCAGCAGCGAGAGCACCGCGCTCTACCGCGTGGCTGACCAATGGATGAACTTCTTCTTCCAGGAAGAAGATGTCCTGCTTGGTGATGTCAACGGTGACGGCGCTGTAAACATCGCCGACGTAACCACCCTGATCGACTACCTGCTGGGCAGCGATATTGAAATCAACCTGAGGAATGCCGACTGCAATACCGATGGCGTCATCAACATTGCCGATGTCACCACCTTGATCGACAAACTGTTGTCGGGCAGCAAGAGCATGTTGCTGCATCGCATCGGTGACATGCTGGCCGCTCAGTTCCCGAGCACAAGTGACCACTTGACGATTAACGACCTGGCACTGCGTGCCGGTGAGACGCGCACGGTTGACGTAACCCTCAACAGCAGCGGAAACGACTACATTGCCATGCAATGCGAACTCGTACTGCCGCAGGGCATGAGACTCGTTGCTGTCGGAAGCGCCGATGGCAACAAGCACGAGAGCTACAGCATCCAGCACGATGTCGAGACCAACGTCTACACGCTCATCAACGTCTCGATGACGCTCGACAAGTATGTGAATGAAGGCGGTGTTGTTCGCCTGACCGTCGCTGCCGACGAGACCTTCGACGGCTTGAGCGCCGAGTTGAAGCTGGCTAACGTGATGCTCATCACGCCCGAGCACGCCATCCTCATCGCTGACGATGCAACTGCCACAGTCAACAACAGTTCGGCCATCAGCCAGATCACAGCCCAGAAGGAAGTTGCCAAGGTGCGCTACATCAATGTAGCCGGCCAGGAGAGCGATACTCCGTTCGAGGGTATCAACGTTGTGGTAACCACCTATACCGATGGTTCGACAACGACCAGCAAGGTCATCAAATGACGAATGACCTAGCCTGAATCGTTACTGCGATTCGCTAAAGATTTAGCGCTGCTACCTGCCACGGTAGCGGCGCTTTTCTTTTATAAAAAATCCATGATTCACCCATTATCGCGCATTTTATGTTAAAACAAATGATGGATTCAAGAAAAAAGTTTATATTTGCACGTTTAAAGCCATTAAAAAACATGAGCAAAAGAATCATCATAGCGATAATTGCCATATTGGCCCTGCAGGCACACGCCCTGGACGTGAACAACACCGCAGGCACCTTGGCCGACCGTGTCAGCGACCTGAATGTGACCTCACTGACTGTTACCGGCACGATGAATGCCGAGGACTTCTATTTCATTGCCGACCAGCTGCACAAGCTCACGACGGTCGACTTGACCAACGTAAACGTGGTGTCGTGCCGCACGGCCGACCGCCACTACTGGCAGCAGGATTTTGCTGCCGGCGAGTTACCCGCGGGATCGTTTGGCGGCAAAACGGTGCAAAACGTCAAACTGCCGTCATCGCTCAAGTGGATCGGCAAGGCCGCTTTTGCCGGCTGCTCGGCGCTGACAAAAGTGACTTTCCCCACCACGCTCGACAGCATCGGTGACTATGCCTTTGCCGCCTGCTCGGCGTTGAAGACGGTCACATTACCCGCCAGCGTGAAGAAGGTGGGCCGCGGCGCTTTCATGCGCTGCACTGCACTCACCACCCTGCAGGTGGCATCCTCGAGCCAGTTACAGCAGATTGATGCCACGGCGCTGATGGATTGCCCCGCGTTGACGACCGTCAAGCTGGGTAATGCACTGCAAAGCTTGGGAGAGCGCTCACTGGCCGGCACCGGTGTCACCGAATTGGATTTGTCGAGCAGTAACAGCCTTAACGAGCTGGGCGATTGGGCAGTGGTTCTCACTCCCGTAGTCCAAGCCAAGTTGCCGTCGAGCGTCAAGAATGTGGGCAAGGGCGCCTTCCTGTATGACTCGGCACTGGACGGAATCACCCTGGGCGGAAACGTGCCTGAACTCAGCGACTACCTCTTTGCCGGCACAGGCCTCGATGCGCTCGACATGACCGGTGTGAGGACACTGGGCGACTACGCATTATACAACATCGACCAGATGTCGGTGGTTGAGCTCCCCGCCACAGTAACTTGGCTGGGCACACGCTCGATGGCGGGCATGACAGGCATGACGGCCATCACCAGCAATGCCGCCGAGGTGCCCGCGCTGGGCGAGAACGTGTGGCAAGGCGTGGCACAAAACAAAGTGCCCCTGACGGTTCCCTCGAGTTCCACGGCCCTCTATCAGGAGGCCGACCAGTGGAAGGAGTTCCTGTTTGACGCCGGCTGGCTCAAGGGTGACGTGAACCTCGACGGCGAGGTGAACATTGCCGACGTGAACGTGATTGTAAGGATTATCCAGGGTACCGAATATGATGAGGGCACCATGATGCGTGCCGACGTGAACGAGGACGGCGAAATCAATATCGCCGACATCAATGCCATCATCAAGATCATCATGACCGGTGGTGCCAATGCTCCTGCCCACATCAACGTGAATGACCGCCTGCACCTCGACGACGTGGATATGCGTCCCGGCGAAGTGCGCACGCTGGCCATTACCCTCGACAATGCCGCCAACTACAGCGCCCTGCAGTGCGACATCACCCTGCCCGACGGCCTGACGCTGGTCGAGAGCAAGGCTGACCGCAACCACACGAGCGAAACCAACGATGTGGACGAGACCACCTCGCGCACCGTGCTCTACTCGGCCAAGAGCCTGAGCTTTGACAGCGAGGCTGCCGTGTTCACCATCACCGTGCGTGCCGACAATGCCCTGGCCAACGAAAGCCAAATCGTGCTGTCTAACATCGTGCTCGCCGATGGCGACGATGCGGCATGGTATGCCGACATCTGCACCGCCCAGGTGCGTAACAGCACGGGCATCGAGGACCTGAACGCCATGGTCGACCGTGTGTGGGCCGAGGGCCACACCCTGTGCATCGACACCCGTCACGAGGGCACCGCCCAAGTGAGCGCCATGAACGGTATTACCCGCTCGATTGAACTCACTACGGGTATTAACCGCCAAGAACTGGAGGCTGGATTCTATGTGGTCGTGCTCAACGGCAAGAGCCACAAGATCGCCATCAAATAAAACCGACATTAGGAATGGGAAAGAACAAACTCAAGAAATTTGCCGACATGGAGCGCATGCAGTGTGTGTTCCAGTTCCCCTTTTCGGTAGTCACGCAGCAGGGCGGCTGTCCCATGCGCGGCAAGTGGAATGAGGAGTATTTCAAGAACGATAACCCCATCGTGCTGGAACTGGGTTGCGGCAAGGGGGAATATGCCGTGGGGCTGGCACAGCGCTTCCCCGGCAAGAACTACATCGGTGTGGACATCAAGGGCGCCCGCATGTGGACCGGCGCCAAACTGGCTACCGAGCTCGAGTTGCCCAACGTGGCCTTCCTGCGCACAAGCATCGAGCTGATTGACCGCATGTTTGCCCCCAACGAGGTGTCCGAAATCTGGATTACCTTCCCCGACCCGCAGATGAAGAAGGTGAACAAGCGCCTGACCTCGACCCGCTTCCTGGACAATTACCGCAACATCCTGTGTGACGGCGGCCTCGTCCACCTGAAGACCGACAGCCCGTTCCTCTACACCTACACCCACGCCCTGGTCGAGGAGAACCACCTGCCTGTCGAGGCCGACACCGATGACCTGTATGCCAGCGGCCTGGCCAACGACATCCTGGACATCAAGACGCACTACGAGATGCAGTGGCTGCAACGCGGACTGACCATCAAATACATCCGCTTTGCCCTGCCCCATGGCGTGGAACTCATCGAACCCGACATCGACATCGAGCCCGACACCTACCGCAGCTACAACCGCGGTTACATCCAGATGCCGCAGCTCATGCCCAAAGACGAGGAAGAACAAAACTGAACCAAAGACTAACAACTAAATACTAACAACTTAAGAACTAGATATGACTATCTATCCTAATCTGATACTGGATGCCCTGCGCACGGTGCGTTATCCCGGCACGGGAAAAGACATCGTGGACATGGGCATGGTGAATGACGACATCCGCATCGACGGCAACCGCGTGAGCTTCTCCTTAACGTTTGAAAAGCCCACCGACCCCTTCATCAAGAGCGTGGTCAAGGCCGCCGAGGCCGCCATCCTGGCCCATGTGGGCAGCGAGGTGGACATCAAGGGCAACATCAGCGTAAAAACCGCCCAGGACAACCCTGTGCGCAAGATAGAGAAGCCGTTGCCCGGCGTGAAGAACATCATTGCCGTGAGCTCGGGCAAGGGCGGCGTGGGCAAATCGACCATCGCCTGCAACCTGGCTGTGGCTCTGGCCCTGCAAGGCTACCGCGTGGGTCTGCTGGACGCCGACATCTTCGGTCCCTCGATGCCCAAGATGTTCGGAGCCGAGGACGAGCAGCTCTACATGCACGAGGTGGACGGCAAGAACCTGATTATCCCTCTGGAGAAATATGGTGTGAAGATGCTTTCGCTGGGTTTCCTGGTGGACAAGGAGAAGGCCATCCTGTGGCGCGGTGCCATGGCCAGCAATGCCCTGCGCCAGCTCATCAACGAGGCCGACTGGGGCGAGCTGGACTACTTTGTCATCGACCTGCCCCCCGGCACCAGCGACATCCACTTAACACTGGTTCAGACACTTGCCATCACTGGCGCCATCGTGGTCACCACCCCGCAACAGGTGGCACTGGCCGACGCCCGCAAGGGCATCAGCATGTTCATGGGTGAGCATGTGAACGTGCCCGTGCTGGGTATTGTCGAGAACATGTCATGGTTCACTCCCGCCAGCCATCCCGACGAGAAGTACTACATCTTCGGGCATGACGGCGGCAAGCAACTGGCCGAGACCCTGGGTGTGGAACTGCTGGGCCAGATTCCCCTGGTGGCAGGCATCTGCAAGGGCAGCGACGACGGCATGCCCGTGGTGCGCGCCAACGACGTTAGCGGCGTTGCCTTCAAGCAGCTCGCCACCCGTGTGATTGACGCCATCGACCGCCGCAACGAAACCTTGCCTCCCACCGAAGTCGTGCAAACCCATTAAACGTTATATACTAACCAAAATTTATCGACTATGAAAAAGATTATCGCTATGCTGGCTGTTGCCGCAATGCTGCTCACCAGCTGCGGATCCGTTCCCATCACGGGCCGCAAACAGTTGAATCTTGTCAGTGATCAGGAGGTGCTGGCTGCAAGTCTGCAGCAGTATGCCAGCTTCATGCAGACGGCTCCCATTTCCACTAACAAGACCCAGAGTGCCCAAGTCACCCGTGTTGGCCAGCGCATCGCCGCCGCTACCGAGGCCTACCTCAGGTATGCCGGCCTCGAGAGCGAGCTCCAGAACTTTGCTTGGGAGTTCAATCTGGTCAGGAGCAACGATGTCAATGCCTGGTGTATGCCTGGCGGAAAAATCGTTGTGTATGAGGGTATTATGAACCTTGCCAGCAGTGACGACGAGTTGGCTGTCGTCATCGGTCACGAGGTGGCTCACGCCGTAGCCAAGCACAGCAACGAGCGCATGAGTCAACAGGTGCTGGCCCAGTATGGTGCCAATGCCATCGGCATCCTCACCAGCGGCAAGAGCGCTGCCACGCAGCAGATCGCACAGCAGGTCTATGGCCTGGGTGCCCAATATGGCGTGATGCAGCCCTTCTCGCGCAAGCATGAGAGCGAGGCCGACAAGATGGGCCTGGTGCTGATGACCATCGCCGGATACAATCCTGATGTAGCTATCACCTTCTGGCAGAAGATGTCGGCCACCTCGGGCCAAGAGCCGCCCGAATTCATGAGCTCGCACCCGAGCCATGCCACGCGCATCGCCGACATCCAGAAATGGCTGCCCGAGGTTAAAAAGCAGTACGGAGGCGCCAAATAAATGAAACGCTTTTATAGCATCCTCGTCCTGTCGTTGGCGTTGTTGCCATTGACAGGAACGGCACGCACCATCGCCGACTTTTTTGCGAGTGAGCCTGGGAACATCTTTCCCTTGCTCACCCGCACTAACCGGTTGGACATGGTGGACTACTACAACAGCGGCCAGACGGTCACCATGGCCAACAACCTGACTGGCGAGAGCAACCTGCTGGAACTGGACAGCGCCTACCTCAAGGTGCAGACCAGCCATGCCAAGGTGGTAGAGATGGTCATGAGAAAGGTGGGCAAGGATACCGTCATCACCGTTATCGAGACGGTCATGACCCCCACTCCCGACAGCCGCCTCACCCAGTGGAACGTCCACTGGCAGCGATACATCAGCGACCGCCTGTTCACGATGCCGTCCATCGACGATTTCTTCGTCAAGAAGATGCCCAGTGAACTGCGTGCCGACTTGCAGGATGCGATGATTTTCCCGCTCATCCAGCTCACCTTCAAGGGCGAGAAGCGCGACCTCATCGAGGCGACTCACGGCCTGGAGCAGTTTCTTGCGCCCAGCGAGTACAAGCGCTATGCCGGCTACCTCAAGCCATCGCTCAACTACCGTTTTAACGGCCTGAAAATCAAGCCCGTCAAGTGAACAGCACCACATCAAATAGCGAGCAGCCCAAGGGCATGTCCTTGAGCGCCTTCAACGCGCGCATCGAGCGGCTCATCGCCGGCGAGCCCATCCTGCAGAACCAGTGGGTTATCGCCGAGACCAGTGACCTGCGCCTGAACCGCAGCGGCCACTGCTACCTGGAACTAATCGAGAAAGATGGCCAGGGAACGACCATAGCACGCGTGGGCGCCGCCATCTGGGCGAACAAGTACAGGGCGCTCTATTACGACTTCCAGCAGGCGACGGGGCAGACCCTTGCCAGCGGCATGAAAGTGCTTGTCAATGTGACGGCCAACTTCCACCGCCAGTTCGGCTTGAAGGTCGTCATCAACGACATCGACCCCAGCTACACCCTGGGCGACATGGCTCGCCAGCGGCAGGAAATCATCAACCGCCTCAAGGCCGAGGGCATCCTGGACATGAACAAGGAACTGCCCTGGCCCGATGTGCCCCAGCGCATCGCCATCATCAGTGCCGAGGGCGCTGCAGGCTACGGCGATTTCATGAATCAGCTGCAGGGCAACCCCTACGGCCTGCAGTTCTACCCCTGCCTGTTCCATGCCGTCATGCAGGGTGACCAGACGGTACCCACCGTGCTGGCAGCGCTCGACCGTATCAACCAGCACATCGACCTGTTCGATTGCGTGGTCATCATCCGTGGCGGAGGCTCGACCAGTGACCTCAATTCATTTGACAACTACGACCTGGCCTCGACCGTCGCCCAGTTCCCTATCCCCATTATTGTGGGAATTGGCCATGAGCGCGATGTCACTGTACTCGACGATGTTGCCTCGATACGCGTCAAGACGCCCACTGCCGCCGCCGAGTGGCTCATCCAGTGCGGAACGGCAGCCCTGTCGCGGCTCAACGAACTGCAAGAGGCCGTCGTGACATCGGTGCGCGACACGGTGAGCCAGGCCAGGGAACAATTGGCCTATTACACCAGCATGATTCCCGCCACAGCGCAGCGCATCATCGATACCAACCGCATCCGCCTCGACAACCACGCCCGCAGCATTCCCGTTGCCGCCACCAACCTGATTGCCAGCCAACGCACTCGCCTGGAACGCGCCATCGAGCGCATTGGCGACACCATCGCACGCGCCATGCAGCGCGAGCAGCAACGCCTGCAGGCCCTGGACGACAAGGCGACCCTGCTGTCACCCGCGGGCACCCTGCGCCGCGGCTACGCCCTTGTCAGGATGGGAGACAAATGTGTGACCGACGCCACACAACTGCACCCCGGTGACCAAGTCACGATGCAGTTCGCCGAGGGCACCGCCGACGCCACCGTGAATTAATAAAATGTATGCGGATGCCAACTAAAAACTAACAACTAAAAACTAACAACTTTAATATATGGAAGAAAACAACGAAATGACTTATACCCAGGCCGTTACCGAACTGGAACAGCTGGTACAGAAGATGCAGGACCCGCAGTGCAGCATCGACAACCTGAGCGCCTATACCAAGCGCAGCAAGGAACTGCTCGACATTTGCCGCAAGAAGCTCACCGCTGCCGACGAGCAACTCAAGCAAATTCTCGCCACTATCCAGCAATAAGGGCGATAAATTGCCTAGAGGTAGAAAACTATTAACTGTTAACTATTAACTGTTAACTAAAAATTTACTACCTTTGCACCCGCAAACTGCGAAAATGCCCGCGCCTGTGGCGAAATTGGTAGACGCGCCAGACTTAGGATCTGGTAACTCCGGTTGTGTAGGTTCGAGTCCTATCAGGCGCACGATAACTCGCTGATTATCATCGAGTTATATTATTTTCACACCCCCTTGCGCTCCCCCTTTTGGGGTTAATCTACTATTAGTTTACCTGCTTACAATAGTCAGCGATACGTTTAGCCCTTTTCTCTAAGAAATCTTGTTCTTGCTTCATCCAAAAATGATATTCTTCTAATGTTTTTGGCATTGGGTATGTATCCCAAAGGGGTGTATCAAGCCAAAACTTTACGTTATAGTTCTCGTCCACACAATCTTGAAAGAAGAAGAAATCGACGTATCCTTTGAAATCCACAAACAAATCAAAAAACGGACCGTCTTTTTCAAATACAGAATCCAAGGGATTAGACTCCCCAAGATAATAGCGACGGATACATTCCAAAGTAAGATCCCATCTGTCACTTATCTTTCTACTGCAACCCCTAGCTTGATTCATACTCCATCTATGTTGAGGGAATATAATGTTGCCCCCAATCGTGTAAGACCTATGTAAATACTGCTCTCGATAGTCAGCATAGTTGGGAATGCTGGATTTAACAAGGTTACGCAATTTAAATCTAGCATGCATGAAACTAACAATGATGGTATCACCGCCTAGATAAAAATCTTTCCACTTAAGATAGCAGTTTTTGCCTGTTTCCAATGCCATGAATTCGCCATTAGGGAGTTGCTTTCTCCATAATAATTGATGATACGCTTTTAACGTTGGGCTAGCGTTATCTGGGTCGGGTACTTTATTGCTGCCAGGTTTAGGTTTAGGACAGTCACTTCTTACATCAAACCAAACGTCAATATCTTTCAGTTCCATAACTTATATGTTGTTCTCTACCTTGTTTTTAATTGCATCGAAGCAGAGTCGTTGGATTTCTTTATTCCATCGTCTGCGATCATAAATGGGACGTTCATCTGTGCCTTGATTGATAGCACTTTTGGATATTTGTTCTACCAAGGCTGTCATATCTGCTTTCGGCACACAAACAGATACCTCAGCCATCCAGAAAATCAATTCACCGCACTGAATAGTCTTCGTGAACTTTTCTTGAGCAGGACGACTATAACAAAAGGTCATCAAGTGCCAATATTGTGACGGGAGGTTTCTTTTATAGTCAATCTCCTTCCCTTCTTTACGTGCCCGCTTGATGTACCCGCCATCCTTCTGCTGATAACCAGCACCAACCAGTTTTTCAGTCAATGGGCAGGGTTTTTCGTCCAAATGGATGAAGAACTGTATCACTTGTTCGATCGTCATATTTCAAGCAATTATTTAGAACGACAAAAATACACATTAAAATCAAGATTACATGAATAATGAATTGAAAAATACTTATCTTTGCGAGCATGAAGACAGAATCACCAGAGAAGTTGAACAAGTTGTTCTTAGTCGGGATTAACAAGCAACGATGGCTAAGATCAAAGTGTTTAACCTGTGCTCATTTTGATGGAAATCTTGAAAAAGGTACTTGTTTGGCATTTCCCAATGGAATACCAGAGAGATATATTGTTTCCACAAATTGGGAATGGGCTGATGTTCATGACGAGAAAGTCAGTGGTCAAAATGGCAATTATGTTTTCTCTCAAAGCAAAAGATTAGAGTATTGGGCCAGTGATAATTATAATTCTCTCTTTTATCCAAACTGTCTTGATGGTGAAATATTGTGTTTTCACCGTTGGATGATCTCTTATTGCCTCACTTGTAAACACTTATATGGTATGAAATCTGCTACATGTAAAGCATTTCCTAAAGGAATTCCTCAAGAATTATGGGTTTCTTTTAATTGGAGGATACTGCCAAAGCATGACTCTATTATTGAGGGACAAACTGGTGATTACCTCTATGAATTTCACGATTTAGACGATAAAGAACAAATGGATTTAGACTTAATAAGTAATCGATGACAATCATTTTCGCCCGACTAACTAATCACATTTTCGGGGGAGCGTACGCTCCCCCTTTTCGCGCCGTTCAACGCCTTTAGACGCCTTTTAACGCCTCATCGGCTTCCTGGAAAGGGCTGTCAATCAGGCGTCAGGAGGTTTTTAAAGGTTTTGGGAGGTGCGCCCCGAAGTCCTATCAGGCGCACAGGAAACGAAACCCGCTGAATTCCAGCGGGTTTTGAGAGTTAGATCAAGTCATTAAACTGAACATATTGTGTCTCTTACCTCAAAACCGTTCTTTTTTTACTTCGTCTATTACGATCACATGCCATTTCAAGACACCAACCTTTCATTCTCAATATCTTGCGGTTTTTATTTTTCCTTCACCTCCACACTTGTAACAAGTCACTTCCAAATTGCCATTTCCTCCGCATTTGCGGCATTCTACTCTCATCTCTCCACCACACTCGCTGCACATTATAGATCCTTGGCCAAAACACCTGTCACATCTAACAAATCCTTTTCCATCACATGAATTACAATGAGCCCCGTCGACATCTCCTCTACCTCTGCAATATGAACATTCTATAGCACCTCTTCCCTTGCACGAGAAACATTCTACACGACCATTGTTACATGAGGTACAAAAATACCATGTTCTCCCGCCGCACTCCGGGCAGTTTTTTAAAACATAACCTTTGCCTTCGCAATGGACACACTCCTTCATCTTGTATCCCTCAACTTCTCCGCTTTGATTGTCAAGGGTGGAACTACTGCCGTTACCACATGAGTACAACAGCAAGACTGTCACCGTCGTGAGCAAGGCCGATAAAACTGAATCAAAAGAATTATGTTTCATATTACTATTTCAGTTTATTTGTGATTGATTTCTGAGGAATAAAAAAGAAAAAAGGGACGGTTCTTCTGATGAACAACTTCAAAATTCTATTTGAACTTTACTTCGGTTGATAGTATTCTGGTTCCGCCTAGACGTAATTCTGGTGTGTTGATGCGGATGTCGCAATCGACAACAAAAATAGTATCAGACTTCAGGGAACGAAGTACATTCTCGTCATGCATGTCGCTCAGGTAAATTTCGGGTGTGGCATACGTCCAGTTTCGGGGATTCTTGAGTTCAAAGCCCATTTGCTGCATGAATGCAGCAATCTCATCATCACTTACAGGTTGTCCTTCGATATATGGTTGCTCGGCAATGATTTTGAACTCTCCAAGCTTGTTACGGCCAAAACCAAGCACGGTGAGTCTTGTCTCGGGGAAATAGGTATTGTGAAGGGAAATTCTGTCAAGGGCAAATATGGGTTGGATAAAATAATCCAGGCCGATAGACTTGATTAACGTGGTTCCGTGGTCATAGACAACCGCTTCTCCCCCTTCGGCAATCTGTTCGCCAAGGCTTTGAGGCAGTGAGTCTTCTACACAATCGGTCCACAATCCCACGCGTTTTGCCCATTGTTCAATTACTGTTTCTTGCTGCGCTGCGCATTGGCGCTCTGCTTGGAAGTCGATGAATGTCGTTTGACCGCCGCTATCTGTGCTAACTTCTGCTCCCGCGAGCAGGGATGCAATGACATTTGTTGCACCTCCCGTTGCGCAGCCATGCTGTTCTGGCGGTGAAAATCGTTGATAAACCAACTTCCCGCTGATGAAATCCTCTCCATATCGATCAAGTTTAAGCAGACCTTCGGGCGTAAAGCCCTCGGCGATGATAGTGCGAACCGATGCCCAAAAATCTGCGTTATTCATCTCAATATTATTATATCTCGGTGCAAATTTACAACATTTTCTACATCGTTCCAAATGTGCAAAGATAAGACCTCTTTATTAGTATTATCCGTTTATAGCGTGCTCAAAACCTTTTTTTTATATTCTAAGCAGGGTATAAACAGATTTTTACTCGTTTGTGGGAGAAAATTGTGGTGTGCCCCTCTGATGTTTGGTTGTTGTTCTCCGTTGGGCGCACGCTCCCCCTTTTTGCGCCGTTGGGCGCCTTTTAACGCCTCATCGGCTTTATGGAAAAAGCTGTCTATCAGGCGTCGGGAGGTTTTTAAAGGTTTTGGGAGACGTGAACTTGACTCCAATCAGGCGCACCGATATGAAACAGCATCGGGCTAAAGTCAGCCCGATGCTCTTTATTCAAACTCCCACACATGAGTTGCTCATCAGTGTTGAGCATAATGATATATTGCGGTAATTCTTATTGCATTTAGCCGCAGGGATTCTTATCAATAGATCATTTAATATACTGGCATCTTTTAGGCCTCGCCCATCTTGGGGTCTTCTCCCCAGCCATTACTGTCACGCTCACCCTCTGTGCAAAACCAAACTAATAATAAAATGGGCCCAACAATTGGAATAAGACCTATTAGGTAATTCCATCCACTTTTGCCAATATCATGCAACCGGCGGACGGTGACTGCAAGGCCTGGAATCAATACGGCAATCATATATATTCCTCCCAATGGTCCGATACCGACATCTGATGAAACAATTCCAAACAAACCATCAAGGAACGTTAGCACTAGTGCAAAGATTGCATTAAACAAGGTAAACATCCAATATTCTTTTCTCCGTGCGCGACCAGAGAAGTCGGCATACTGTTTTAAACATTTTAGATACCAATTCATAATAAATCAAAAAGCAAAACGCAGCACATCTGTTTGATAAAATAATATAAGTCCTAAACAAGTTTTTATTGTCAGATATGACTCAAAATTAGAGATTTTACCTGCTTGCGCTGCTGTTTTAGCAAGTAAAAGGTCTAATAGGTACTGCAAATATAGTAATAATAACAGAACTATTCAAATTAATGGAATTTTTATTTCCTCATCTAAAATATTAGGCCTGGTCAATATCAGGTATTACTAGCCCTCATTCAAACATGAACTGCACTCCAAAAGTTTTGTGTCCAACTTTTAGGGTGCAGTTCACACAAAGAAAACTGCATCGTGTTGAAACTTAGCACGATGCAGTTTTACGTTTTCACGTATCAGACGTTTTTTTCACGTGAACAGTTTAGCGCTTATGGACAAAGTCCATGGAAATCATTCCAACCCGTCGTACACTTCATCGGTTACGGGCTCTAGCCATTCGTTGCTGGCTTCGTCCTGAACATCCTTGTGATAGGTGAGATGCTGGAACCAGCTATCCTTGGCGGCTCCGTGCCAGTGCTTGACCTCGGCAGGGACATTGATGATGGTGCCGGGAGTCATTTCCACAGCGGGCTTTCCCCACTCCTGATACCAGCCGCGGCCAGCGACGCAAATCAGCACTTGCACCTGTTTGTGATGTACATGCCAGTTGTTGCGGCAGCGAGGCTCGAAGGTGACATTGAACATCCCGTCTCCCATGTCGGCCAGATAGCTGTTGCCGATGAAGTATTGACCGTAAGGGTTGAGTTCGCCTTTCGGCCATTTGCTGCGCAGGGTGTAACCTTCACTGTCGAGCCAAGCGCAGAGTTCATCGACCAGCGCCTGCGGATTACCCATGTTCACAGCGCCCAATTTGTGTGCCGCAAGCTGTGGGGCGACACCCTCAAGACCGCTCAGTGCTGCCACGGTCACAATCTCACGATCGGCAGCCGAGAGCTGGTCGCCCGCAAAGATGTCGCCAAAAAGGTGCGACTTCAGGTAATAGTCATTCTGCGGACAGAAGGTGTAGTCAAACGGACGGCCCGAGAGTTGCGTCTGGTTCTTCACGCCCAATTCGTAGGCCGCTTTAGCATCGTCCCACTCGGCGGGGCGTGTCCAGGGCTTGCCCTCTTGCCAGTTAGCCTGTTTGTTCTCCAAAACCTTGTTCAATACGCCCAGGGCATTCAGCGAGCGAGGGAATCCTGTATAGGCGTAGAGTTGCGAAAATGCCTCCTTCAGTTCATTGATGGTTACGCCATCATCGAGCGCCGTGCGCACTGCTGGTTCCAATCGTTCTAAATTTCCCTGTGCCATCAGGCAGGCACATGCTGCCAATCCCTGCTGGCGCTCAGTCAGCATTTGTCCGTTTACTGTTGCCATTGTCAATAATGCGATGATTAATGTTGCGATTCTCATATTGGTTTACTCATCAAGATTTATCAGGGTGTATGTCTTTGAGCCGAGGCCTATCTGTTCAGCATAGTCGGTGATGTATGTGCCGTGCTGGCGGTTGATGCGCTCAATGAGGGGTTTGTTGTCATCGCCGGGCTTGCCCTTGTGGTTGAACACCATGTCAAGGCAGGCTTGGTCAACGGCAACAGGGTCAAGCGATGCCATGATACCCATGTCGAGCAGCTCGGGTTTTGCAGGACTGCCGTCGCAGTCGCAATCGACCGACATGTTGTTCATCACGTTGATGTAGATGACGCGCCCGCTGAAGTAGTTGTGCACCGCCTGGGCAGCTGCGGCCATCGACTCAAGGAACCCGTCCTGGTCATCAATGTGATTCCACATTTCCCCAGCATCCTCGGTGATACCCACCGAATGGATGTTGGCTTTACCGGCCGTTGATGCCACGCCGATGCTGGCGTTCTTCATCACACCGCCAAAGCCACCCATAGCATGGCCCTTAAAGTGGGCGAGGTTGATCATGAAGTCATAGTAGGGCAAGTGGTTACCAACGATGTTGTAACGCAGGTGCTTGTGGTCCTGAACAGGGATGCGCAAATCACCGAACTCATCCATCAGGTCGACGGCAAAGATGCTGTCAAAGCCATGCTCATGGATGGTCTCCCAGTGCTTTTTCGGGTCCATGCGCGTACCTGGATAGGCGGTGCAGCACTCCACGATAGTACCGTTGACCTCCTCCACAAGCTGACGGATCAACGTTGGCTTCAAGTAGTGGGTGTTGCCACCCTCGCCCGTTGAGATTTTCACCGCCACGCGACCCGTAGCCTCGACGCCCAGGGCCTTGTAGATTTTCACCAATGACTCGGGGGTAATCTCTCTGGTGAAATACACTTGGGATTGTGCTAAAACTGCAGTTGAAGTCAGCATCAACACTGCCGACAAGAATAATCTTATTGTTTTCATAATGGTCTGGTTTTGGGTTATCCGTAATTCTCTATTAAATACTTCACGAACTGCGGGTCACCAAAGTTGATGGTGCCGGTGTCGTGCTGGTTCAGTTGGGCAATCTGTGCCATCTCGTCGTTGGTCAGCGCAAAGTCGAAAATGTCAAAATTCTGCGCCATGCGCTCCTTGTGACTCGACTTGGGTATGGCGACGATGCCACGCTGGGTGAGCCAGCGAAGGGCCACTTGAGCAGCACTCTTACCATAGTTGGCACCAATCGTTGCCAGTTCCTCGCTCTTGACGATACCATCGACGCCTTGTCCACCGAGTGGTCCCCACGCCATCATCTTCGTGCCGAACTCATCAAGAATCGGTTCGATGCCCGTTTGCTGGATGAGCGTGTTGCATTGCAGCTGGTTCACCATCGGTTTCACATCCACATAGTGGGCGAAATCGAAGAAACGGCCCGCCTGGAAGTTGCTCACGCCAATGGCGCGCACCTTGCCGTCACGATAGGCCTTCTCCATCGCCCGCCACGTGCCGAACACGTCACCATAGGCCTGGTGGATGAGCAGCAGGTCGATGTACTCGGTCTGCAACTTGCGCAGGCTCTCGTCGATGCTCCTCGCTGCGTTTTCCTCGCCCGCATTGCTGATCCACACTTTTGTTACGAGGAACAGGTCCTCGCGCTTGATGCCGCTCTTGCGCCAGGCGTTGCCCACACCTTCCTCGTTTGCATAGGCTTGAGCCGTGTCAATCAGCCGATAGCCCACGCTCAAAGCATCGGTCACGCAACGTTCACACTCATCGGGGCTCACCAGAAATACGCCGTAGCCCAGGGTCGGCATCTCAACGCCGTTGTTTAATTTAATGTAGTCCATGAGTCGTTAGTCGTTTGTTATTAATAACCTAAGCTTTTGAGCCACTTCTCGACTTTGGCCTTGCCAGTGCGCACCTCGTGGCCGTAGATGCTGAAGCCCTTGGTGACGTTGGCGCCAGGGAAGGCAGCCCTCACGTCCTCGACACAGTTGGCCAAACCGCTACCCTCATGGGTAGTGAAGGGGATGACCGTCTTGCCCTGCAGGTCATTGCCGTGCTTCTTGAAGAAGGTGAACATCACCTGGGGATAGGTGCCCCACCACACGGGACCACCGATGAAGACGGTATCATACTGGCTCAGGTCCACGTCGCCCTCATACTCTGGCAGTTCGCCTTTGTTTGCCTCTTCCTGCGCAAGATTGATCAGCGGCGTATAAGCCATGCCGTCATACTTGTGCGTCACGATCTCAAACTGGTCGGCACCAATCATCTCGCTGATGTAGTCAGCGACGATTTTGGTGTTGCCCACCTCGATATTACCTACCGAGTAGTTGTCTCCTGCATGAGAGAAGAACACTACCAATGCTTTGCCTGTTGCTTCCATTTTTTCTTCTTTTTCTTGTTTTGCCTGGCCGCTGCATGCCGTCGGAATGAGCAATGCCAATGCAGCGATAATGATGTTCTTTATGTTCATTTCACTCAATTATTATTGCCAAAGTTTAAATTCTCCTGTACGGATGCTGGCGATGACACCACCGTCGATAAGCAGGTCGGTGCCTGTGATAAAACGTGCGTGCTCTCCCAGCAGGAAGGCAGCAGCCTCAGCTATCTCGTCACTCGTTCCGGTGCGCTGGGCGGCCGACGCGTCAATCATGCGTTGATAGCCTTCGCCGTTGGCATTGAACTCGTCATAGGCCAGCGGGGTGACGATGACACCCGGCGAGATGGTGTTGATACGGGCGCGGCGCTTGCGCCAGCTGGTAGCGGCGGCACGCTGTGCCTGCAGGTGGTTCATGCGCTTGGCAATCATGTAGGCGAAGCCAGAGTTTTGCATGGCCACCTCCTGGATGAACTTCACGTCTTTCAGCCCCTCGGTGGGGGTGTTCACGAGCTGCAGCTCGATGTCGTTGGGGATGGGATACATGTAGGCTGCCTGACTGCTGATAATCAGTCCAGCGCCACCTTCGGCCATCACCTGCCCGAAGGCATCCACAGCGTAACCCGTTCCCACCATATCGAGGTCGACGATGTGCTCAGGATTGGCTTTATTGGGCGATGCGCCGGCCGTGTCGATAAAATACATGACGGGCCCCAGTTCGGCTGCCTTGCGGGCAAAAGCCTCTACGCTGTCCTTCTGCAAGGCGTTCACAACCATGGCTTCCACGTCATAGCCACTGCGCATGAAATCCTCGCCCACGCGCTCCAACGCTTTCTCGCTGATGTCACCCAGCAGAATCTTCTTGCCTGCCGCAATGCGGCGAACGATAGCGGTTCCCATACTGCCGGCACCCAAGAGCGCCACGACTGCTTTCTGTTCGTTTCTGTCAAAAATCATAGTTTGTCCTCCTGTCCTTATTAATCTATATTCTTGATAAACTTTGCAGGATTGCCGCCAACGATGGTGTTGGGGGCGACATCCTTGGTCACCACGGCACCTGCCGCCACCACGGCATTCTCGCCCACGGTCACGCCCGGCAGGATGATGGCACCCACGCCAATCCACGCGTTTCGCCCGATGTGGACGGGCTTGCAGCGCAGCACCATGCGGTTATCAAGGTCGTGGTTGTCGGTGACGATGCGCACGTTGGGGCCTATCATCGCACCGTCGTCGATAGTGATGCCGCCAGCTGCCATGCACGTCAGCGAGTGGTTCACGAATACCCCCTTGCCAATCTTCATCTGGCAGCCGAAGTCAATCTGCATCGGCGGCATGATGTAACTC
>JAEEGH010007333.1_pt1 | contig 26601 bp, 25 predicted proteins | sample 9134181 | NCBI WGS metagenome assembly JAEEGH01 (sample SAMN16246544, study PRJNA631951) | gut metagenome | biome: gut microbiome; feature: rumen; material: DP-attached | host: Bos | place: Iran: Karaj | collected 2018-10 | reverse complement strand
GGAGATCGAAAGACGGTGTTCAAGAAAAGGAGGTTTTTACGATAGCCCCTTCTCGAACAAAGTCATCTGCGGATCATGCGGCAGTTATTATGGCCATCGCGTTTGGCATTCCAACGAACCGTGTAAAAAGCACATTTGGCGCTGTAATGACAAATATCATCACGACATGGTTTGTAACACGCCTAAGTTTGAGGATTATGAGATGGAGAGAGCATTTCTCTTGGTTGCGAATCGTTTACTGGTTGAAAAAAACAACTACGTCGCAGAATACCAAGAAAAGTTCTTACCTTTGATTGCGGACACTTCGAGAATGGAGGAAAAGCTGAACGAATTGCTGATCAATTATAATGAGATGGTTGACGAAGCTGAGGAACTTGTAAAGTCGAATGCAACCAGAGCTCAAGATCAGTCAGAATACCAAAAACGCTTTGACTCTTTAGCTTCCAATATCAAAGTAAAATCGGAAGAGATTGACGCTACTAAAAAGGAGATCTCCGACGCCAAAGTCCGGAAGGAAAACGCTCGCATCTTCCTAGATGCATTACAAGGCATGGATTCACTACTTCAAAAGTTTGATATTGCACTCTGGCATAGACTGGTAGACTATGTTACCGTTACGCCGGATAAAGAACTTGTCTTCCATCTACGAAGTGGTCGCGAAATGACCATCTTGTTGGAAGACGTACATTAAAAGCAATATGACGGCTCAACTGTCATAAGTACATTATCTAGCGCAAAGGCTCGCCACGATGGCGGGCCTTATTTCATGGCATTACTTCTTCATTTTACACGATTTGATTTATCCAAAAAATGTGTCATCGTGTGTCATTTTACGTAATGCAGCGAAAAAAAATACAGCTGAATCTCTATCACACTGAAAAAAGTATAAGATGGACTATGTATCAACGTGTGTCATTTTATATACTGTCTATATATTTTAGAACTTTTGATTGTAGATTAAACGGGGGTTTTCAGCAGCTAAACTTCATATGAGTGGGGCAAAAAAGAAAGAAACCTCCCTGTTTTTCAGGAAAGTTTCTTCCAGGCTGAAGACGTATCGGTGTTTCAGCCTAACTTGGTGGAGGTGGGGAGAGTCGAACTCCCGTCCGAAGACATGATGACCCAACTTTCTACGAGCGTAGCCGTCGTACAAGTATTCCCCTTGCGGCGCTCCCAACGGCGGGATCGCCGGTCCGGTAGCTTCATAAAGTCCGGTCCGGGGCAAAGCTTACCCGGATTCGTTCCCTATCCTGAATGACGCCCGTATCTGAGACGATAGGTCTTCTCAGGCGGACGCTGTCACGCGCTTAGGCAGCGACAGGAAGTGCGTAGTTGTTGTCTGTTATGTTTAAACAGGTCCCGCTTTTAACGAAGCTCGGGGCTTCGGCTCGCTTATCCGGCCCTCACTATCCCCGTCGAAACCATTTCACCCCCATGGGATAGTTTACCGCACTTTAAAGTCCTTCATGCGCCGGTCCATCTCCCGATCCGCATCCCGATCGGCGATGTCGTGGCGCTTGTCATACAGCTTTTTGCCCTTGGCCAGGGATAGCTCCACCTTCACCTTCCCGTCCTTGAAGTAGACGGACAGGGGGATGAGGCTGTATCCCTCCGCCTGCTGCTTGCCGTAGAGCTTGGCGATCTCCCGCTTGTGAGCAAGGAGCGTCCTGGTCCGGAAAGGATCATGGTTAAAGATATTGCCTTGCTCATAGGGGCTGATGTGCATGCCTATGAGCTGCAGCTGCCCGTGCTTCACCATGGCGTAGGCGTCCTTCAGGTTCAGGGACCCCTTGCGGATAGACTTCACCTCGGTACCCGTGAGCGCGATCCCGCACTCCAGGGTATCTTCGATAAAGTAGTCATGGCGGGCCTTCCGGTTGACGGCGGCCACTTTTATTCCCTTATGAACGGGCATCCTTTCCTTTCACCTTTCCAAATAAAAAGCGGTACAACGAAATCTCGCTGTACCGCCTTTCATACAGCTTTTTTAGCCGAGGCACATGAGCACCAGCGCCAGCACGGCGATGACACAGGCACAAATAAGGGTGATCTTCTTGAGCTGAAGATCCTTCTTGGCCTCCCGACCCTTCACACCGAAGGTTTCGGTATCGCTGCCGTAGGCGGAGCCCAAACCGGCGGACTTGCTCTTCTGCATCAGCACGGCCACGATCAGCACGACGGACACGAGAACAAGGACGATTTCGATAGCAAGACTCATAAAACTTCCTCCCAAATTGACTGCGGTTGGTATTATACCACCATGTTTCACGGTTTGCAAGGGTAAGATTCAGCCCTTTTGGGCACTTTTTACCCGGCAAAGAGGGTGGAACCGGTCATTTCCACAGGCTTGGGCAGGCCCAGCATATCGAGGAGCGTGGGAGCCAGGTCGGAAAGCCGTCCGCCTTCCCGCAGCTCCACGTCCTTCTCCGCCGCGTCCACATACACGCAGGGCACGGGGTTGGTGGTATGGGCGGTGAACGGCGCGTTCTCCTCATAGTCCCACATGTACTCACAGTTGCCGTGATCCGCGGTGATGAGGCAGCGGCCGCCGTTCTTCAGGATGGCGCCGACCACTTTGTCCAGGCACTCGTCCACAGCGTGGACCGCCTTTACAGCCGCCTCCATGACGCCCGTATGGCCCACCATGTCCGGGTTAGCGAAGTTCAGGATCATCACGTCGTACTTGCCGCTCTCGATCCGCTTCACAACCTCGTCTGCCACAAGATATGCACTCATCTCCGGCTGCATGTCGTAGGTGGGCACCTTGGGCGAGGGGATCAGACACCGATCCTCCATAGGATTGGGGGCCTCCACCCCGCCGTTGAAGAAGAAGGTCACGTGAGCGTACTTCTCCGTCTCCGCGATCCTGAGCTGGGTCTTGCCGTTGGCCGCCAGGTACTCGCCCAGGGTGTTCTTCAAGGTCTGGGGCTTGAAGGCCACGGTGAGCTTATCCTCGAAGGTCTTGTCGTACTGGGTCATGGACACGTAGGTCAGGGGGAAGAACCCATTGCGACGCTCGAACCCGTCGAAATCCTCGAAGATGAAGGCCCGGGTGATCTCACGAGCCCGGTCAGGCCGGAAGTTGAAGAAGATCACGCTGTCGTTGGCCTTGACGGTAGCTACGGGCTTGCCGTCCTCCACAATGACCGTGGGCTTTACGAACTCGTCCGCATCGCCCCTATCGTAGCTCAGCTGCATGGCGTCGTGGCCTGTGGGGGCGGTGAAGCCCTCCCCGTAGGTCAAGGCGGCGTAGGCCTGCTGGACCCGCTCGAAGCGGTTGTCCCGGTCCATGGCGTAGTAGCGGCCGGAGACCGTAGCGATCTTGCCTACGCCGATCTCGGCGAGCTTCGCCTCCAGGGTCTCCAAATAGCCCTTGCCGCTCTTGGGCGGGGTGTCCCGGCCGTCCATGAAGCAGTGTATGAACACCTTGGTGAGGCCGTTCCGCTTGGCCAGCTCCACCAGCGCATAGAGGTGCTCCAGGTGGCTGTGGACGCCGCCGTCGGAGCAAAGGCCGAACAGATGCAGGGCGGAGTCGTGGACCTTGCAGTTGTCCACAGCCTTCAGGAACGCGGGATTCTCGAAGAAATCTCCGTCCTCGATGGACTTGGTGATCCGCGTCAGCTCCTGATACACGATGCGGCCTGCGCCGATGTTCAGGTGGCCCACCTCGCTGTTGCCCATCTGGCCCCGGGGCAGGCCCACGTCCATGCCGCTGGCGCCCAGGAGCGTGTGGGGGCAGGTGTCCCACAGGTGCATGAAGTGGACCGCGCCGTCGGTCAGGATGGCGTTATATTCCTTCTCCTCCCGATAGCCGAAACCGTCGAGGATGATCAATGCGGTGATGGGCTTCATCAGTAGTTCACCACGCCCGCGAAGTCAACAGCCTTGAGGGAAGCGCCGCCGATGAGGCCGCCGTCGATCTCCGGCATGCTCATGAGCTCGGTGGCGTTGGAGGGCTTCATGGAGCCGCCGTACTGGATGCGCACCTTCTCAGCGACTTCCTCGCCGTAGATGCCCGCGATGGTCTTGCGGATCACGGCGATGGTGGCGTTGGCGTCCGCCGCGGTGGCGGTCTTGCCGGTGCCGATGGCCCAGATGGGCTCATAGGCGATGACCACCTTCACGGCGTCCTCCGCGGGGATGCCCGCAAAGGCGGCAACGGTCTGACCGCTGACGAAGGTCTCGGTCACGCCCGCTTCCCGCTGCTCCAGGGTCTCGCCCACGCAGATGATGGGGACGATGCCGTTGGCAAGGGCCGCCTTGGCCCGCTTGTTCACGCCCTCGTCGGTCTCGCCGAAGTAGGCGCGGCGCTCGCTGTGGCCGATGATGGCGTACTCCACGCCGAAAGCCTTCAGCATGCTGGGCGAGATCTCGCCGGTGTAGGCGCCGCTCTCGGCCCAATGGATGTTCTGGCAGCCCAGGTGGATGTTGGTGCCCTCGATGAGCTTAGATACGGGGCACAGGTCCACGAAGGGCGGGCAGACGACCACGTCACACTTGGCGTTCTTCACGAGAGGAATTAGGTCGCTGACCAGCGCCTTGGCTTCCTCGGGGGTCTTGTTCATCTTCCAGTTGCCGGCAATGATAGGTTTACGCATAGTTTTATTCCTCTTTCTTATTTATCATTGAGAACGGCCACACCGGGGAGCACCTTGCCCTCCAGGAACTCCAGGGAAGCGCCGCCGCCGGTGGAGATATGGGTCATCTTCTTGGCATAGCCCAGCTTCTTTACGGCTGACGCGGAGTCGCCGCCGCCGATGATGGTGGTGCCTTCGCACTCAGCGCAGGCCTCGGCCACGGCAGAGGTGCCCTTGGCGAAGTTGGGGAACTCGAACACGCCCATAGGCCCGTTCCAGATGACGGTCTTGGCAGCCTTGATGACCTCGGCATACTTGGCGCGGGTCTCCTCGCCGATATCCATGCCCATCCAGCCGGCGGGAATGGCATTGGCGGGGACCGTCTTATATTCGGCGTCTGCGTTGAACTCGGGGGCCACCACGGTGTCCACCGGCAGCATCAGGTTCACGCCCCGGGCCTTGGCGTCTGCCATCAGCTCCTTGGCCAGGTCGATGCTGTTCTCGTCCAGCAGGGAATTGCCGATCTCATAGCCCATGGCTTTGTAGAAGGTATAGGCCATGCCGCCGCCGATGAGGAGAGTGTCGCACTTCTCCAGCAGGTTCTTGATGACGCCGATCTTGTCGGAGACCTTGGCGCCGCCCAGGATGGCCACGAAGGGCCGTTGGGGATTGTTCAGGGCCTCGCCCATGATGCCCAGCTCCTTGCCGATCAGGAACCCGGCCACAGCGGGGAGGTATTCCGCCACGCCCGCGGTGGACGCATGGGCCCGATGGACGGTGCCAAAGGCATCGGACACGAAGATGTCCGCCAGGTTCGCCAGCTTCTTGGAGAACTCAGGATCGTTGGCTTCCTCTTCCTTCTGGAAGCGGGTGTTCTCCAGCAGCACGATCTCCCCGTCCTTCATGTCAGCTACGCACTTCTGGGCGCTCTCCCCCACGGTGTCGGAGGCGAACTGGACCCGCACCTCTGGCAGCAGCTCCTGGAGACGGGCGGCTACGGGCGCCAGGGTGTACTTCATGTCCACTTTGCCCTTGGGACGGCCCAGATGGGAGCAAAGGATCACCTTTGCATCGTGGTCCAGCAGGTACTTGATGGTGGGCATGGCGGCCACGATACGCTTGTCGTCCGCCACCTTCATGTCCTCGGTCAGGGGCACGTTGAAATCCACACGGCACAGCACGCGCTTTCCAGCGACCTGAATGTCTTCCACTGTCTTTTTTGCCATATTAGTTTCCTCCTGTTTACTCTTTTATGAAAAGCGAGGGATAACCCGCGTTATTCCGTTTCCCCAAAGGGATGGTTGCCGATGGCGGTGGTCTTCTCGATGAATTCGTCGGTGTCGATGGTGCCCACATCCTCCGTCACGATGTCGGATACCTTGACGACAGCCTCCTCCTCCGCCTCAAATTGAGGGATAGGCTTTTCCTCGGGCACAGGCCCCCCATCCTCCGCCTTGCCGGGCTGGGGCGCTTCCTCCTGCTCGGGGACGCTGGTCCGGTCGGGCATATCCTCATGGAGCAGGTACCGGCTTTGTATGGTATAGATGTTGCGCATGAGCTGGGCAGGGTCCCCTTCAGGGTCGGGTAAGATATCCTCTGCCGGCTGGACGATCGCTTGACTGATCTGAGGCACCTCCGCAAACAGCTCCGGCAGGGCTCGATTCAGCTGCGCATAGTAGTCGGAGAGCTTCTTCACGTTCTCCTCCGCCTGCCTGGCCTGCTCCTTGATGGAATCGTTGAACTGGTTGAGCAGCTTCATGTAGGCGCACACGGCGGCGTCCGTATCCTTGATCTTCTGCTCGCTGGTCTTCTCCGCGTCCTTGATGATGTCCCGGGCGTTCTCGTAGGCGGTTTGTACCACGGCCTCCCCCTTCTTCTGGGAAGCCATGAAATCCCGCTGGGCGGAATCGTGGATATCGTCCGACTCCCGCTGGGCGTCCGTCACGATGCGGGTGGCCGTCTCAGCGGCGTCCGTCAGGGCCCGGGAGATGGCGAATTCCCGCTGATGATAGGCCTCCAGCTGGGCCTTGACCGTGTCCAGCTCCAGCTGCTGCGCCTGGAGCTTCTCGTTCAGATCCGAGATGATCTTGTTCTGTTCTTCGATCAGTTTCTTTTTTTTATTGAACATAGGTTTTCATACCTCCAGTTTCAGTTGTTGCGTGGCAGCGGTTTCAGGCACGGGATAGTCGAGATGCACATAAGCGTCCGGCAGCACAATGCGGCCTCGGTTGGTGCGGGCCAGGAACCCTAGCTTCAATAGATACGGTTCGTACACGTCCTCTATGGTGCCCGCATCCTCTCCCGTATAGGCAGCGATGGTGTCCAGCCCTACCGGTCCGCCCTTAAAGATGGTGATCATGGCGATGAGCATGCGCCGGTCCACCGCGTCCAGGCCCAGCTCGTCGATGGCCAGCATGTTGAGCCCCTTCTGGGCCGTCGTCAGGTCCACACAGCCGGTGCCCTTCACCTGGGCATAATCCCGGACCCGTCGCAGCAGCCGATTGGCGATACGAGGCGTGCCCCGGGAACGGGAGGCGATCTCCAACGCCCCTTCCTCGTCGATCTCGATGCCCAGGATCTGGGCGCTGCGAACGATGATCTCCTTGAGCTGTTGGGGAGAATAGAGCTGCAGCTGCTCCTTGATGCCGAACCGGTCCCGGAGGGGGGAGCTCAGCATGCCCAGCCGGGTGGTGGCGCCGATCAGGGTGAATTTGGGCAGATCCAGCCGGATGCTCCTTGCCCCAGGCCCCTTGCCGATGACGATATCCAGGGCGTAATCCTCCATGGCGGGATAGAGCACCTCCTCCACGGCGGGATTCAGCCGATGGATCTCGTCGATGAACAGCACGTCCCCGGGGGCCAGGTTGGTGAGGATGGCAGCCAGATCGCCGGCGTGGCTGATGGCCGGGCCGCTGGTCACCCTCAGATTCACGCCCATCTCGTTGGCGATGATGCCCGCCAGCGTGGTCTTGCCGAGGCCCGGAGGGCCATACAGCAGGGCGTGGTCCAGGGATTCTCCCCGGGACTTGGCGGCAGAGATATAGATGGAGATATGCTCCTTCGCCTCGTCCTGACCGATATACTCGCTCAGGAACTTGGGGCGCAGGCTGTAATCGTTTTTGATGTCCTCCTCCCGCATGGAGGAGGTGATGATCCGATCGTCCTCTTTCATCGTTCCTCGCTATCTTGCCAGCTTGCGCAGGGCCTTGGTGATCAGTTCTTCCACGTTCTTCGCTTCCTCTACCGCCGAAACGGCACGAGAGGCGGTGAGCCCGTCGTACCCCAAGGCCACCAGCGCCTGAACGGCCTCCGAACGGATGTTCTCCGGCACGTTCACCGGGATGGCCTGTCCAGTCTTGACAGGTATAGGCGCGTCCTTGACCTGCTCTTTCAGCTCCAAAATGACCCGCTGGGCCATCTTGCGGCCCATGCCCTGGACGGCGTCGAAGGCGGCGGGATTGTCTGTGACGACCGCCGAGATCACGTCCGATGGCTCCATGACGGACAGGACGCTGATGGCCAGCTTGGGCCCCACCCGGGTGATGCCGATGAGTCGGCGGAACATCTCCCGCTCCTCCGGGTCGTAGAAGCCGTACAGGGCCTGCACGCCCTCCGCCAGGTGCAAATGGGTGTAAAGTTTGGCTTCTTCGCCAAGGATGAGCTTGTCCAGGGTCTTGCGGCCCGCGAACAGCTCGTAGCCTACGCCAGCCGCTTCGAGCACAGCTCGATCCGCAGCGATATCCGAAACGATCCCACGAATATAGGCGTACATCTCTCCTCCTGTCATTTGATGCGGAACTCTTCCGCCGCGGGCCGAGCCGTGGAGCTGTGGCACAGGGCCGCCGCCAGGGCGTCCGCTGCGTCGTCAGGCTTAGGGTCAGCCTTCAGGTTCAGCAGGAGCTTCACCATATGCTGCACCTGCTTCTTGTCGGCATGGCCGTTGGCGGTGACCGCCAGCTTGATCTGCATGGGCGTGTACTCGTAGAGGGGAAGCCCCTTTTGCTGGGCCGCCAGGATGGCCACGCCCCGGCCGGCGCCTACGGAGATGGCGGTGGTGATGTTGTGATAGAAGAACAGTTCTTCAAACACCGCGCAGTCCGGCCGATACATCTCCACCAGCTGGCTTACCCCGTCGTAGAGCCGCTGCAGCCGTTCGGGAAAAGGAGAACCGGACTTGGTCTCCACCACCCCATAATCTACGGCCGTGGCGCTGCGCCCGTCGGTGTCGATGACGCCGTAGCCCAGCAGCGCATATCCGGGGTCGATCCCTAAAATCCGCATACAGACCTTCCTTTCATATTCCGTCATAGTATATCATGTTCTGTCATTTCAAACAAGATATAATTATTCGGATCACATGCGAAAACAGGCCTCGATATATTCGATCACAGCATAGGCGGGGGCCAGAAGCAAAAATCGGTACAGCCCGTAGGAAAAGCTGGGCATCTTGGAAAGTATATGAATGGGCTCCCTGCTATCCGAACGGGCATACATACTCGACAGGATCAGTATGACGCCCCAAATGGCTATCAACCCGAAAGCGCCGAAGATGCACAGAAACGCTCTGCTCATGAAGGAAAAGCGCAGCACGATGCGTCGCAGAAGGAGCATGCCTGCTCCGCCCCACAGCCCGATAGTCCATCGGCTCGCGCCATTCCAAAAGATCTCCGATAGGACAGAAGCTGCCGCTCCTACACAAAAGATGACGAATTTATCCATACCATCAGCCTGCCCCGGTATGCCGTTTTTCTTTCATGGACAGAAAAAGGCCCGGAGCGGACTCCGAGCGACAAGCGGTGCGGATTATTTTCCAGTGGGTATGGGATTCCCGTTTTCCTCCAGGGGCGTGGGATGACTGTAAAAGACGACAGCGCCGTTTTCATCCCGGCCGATGGACACGTTTTCTGCCGTCTCCGGGATCAGAAGCGCGTCGTATCGGCGGCCGACGCTGTCATACAGCACCATTGTCTCCCCTGCCCGCAGGGAGAAGGAGGCGTGGAGCTCTCCCCCGTCCCTGTCCTTGCCGGACAGGAAGATCAGCAGATACGCCCCGGGAGCCAGGGATACTTGCGGCAGGGCCCATTTCGTCATGTTTTCGGGCGTATCGCTCAGATACCAGCCGCCAAGATCCACTGCCGTGTCTCCGCCGTTGTACAGCTCTACGAAATCCGACCGGTCCCCGTCCTCGTCCAGGATGCTGTGCTCGTTCCGGTAGAGGACCTCATGGATATGGATCGTGTGGAAGGGATCGTCCATGGGCAGCGGCGAAAGGTCCATAAGGATGCTCCCCTCTATCGACGCCGATCCGGGCGTGGGCTGTATGCAGTATCCCCAGCTGCCATCGCTGCGCCGAGTCCAGGATACGTCCGCAGGCAGAGCCGGGAAGGAAACGTGATCCAGGGTGTACCCGTTGCTGTCGAACAGATACAGCTCCTCCCCCTGAGCGGATAAGCCGATATCCACCCGCACATGCCCCTCCGCGGTGCAGGCAGCGCGGCCGCAGCAGACGATCAGGAATTGCCCGGGGGACAGCTCCACATCCGGGAAGTTGTGCCGCTCCCCTTCGTTCATATCGTCTGTCAGGGTGAATCCAGAGAGGGAGACGGGTATGTCGTTGGGATTAAAGAGCTCCACCCACTCCGTGCATCCATCGCAGCCGTCTGCAATCAGGGAGGCTTTGTTCTTTGAAACCAATTCCGTGATCAGGATGTCCGGGGAGCGAGGCTTGTCCTCCGTCTCCGGCTCTGGTTCCTTCATGAGCTGGGAGGAAAGGGGCAGATCGTCCCGTATATCGTCCCCGTTGGGCGCTCCCGGCGTAGGGAGATCGCAGTACCCATAGGACCCGTCGTCCCGGCGCGCATAGGATACGTCCCGGATCAGGGTCGGCACCACCAAGGAGGAGACCTCCTCCATGTGGGCGTCCATCAAGGTAAGGACCTCCCCTCCCTTCTTCAGGGAGAAACCGACGCAGTTTTCTCCGCCCTTCTTTCGGGCGTACAGCAGATAGAACCCCCCCGGCGCCAGCGAGACGTCCGGCAGTTGAAACGCCTTCTGCGGCGCTTCCATATTGTCAGTGATGTAGTAGTTGCTCAATCGGATGCTCTGATCGGACCCGTTGTACAGCTCGATCCAGTCGGGGCTTCCGTAGACCTGGTCCTGAAGGCTCAGCTGATTGCTGGTGACCACCTCGTTGATCAGCAGCCCTTCCTTTGGAGAACCGCTGGGGAAATAGCGCTCCAGCTGATCGCAGCCGGTCAGCAGCAGAGCCAGGGCAAGCAAAAGGCATCCTGTTCGATTGAATCGGTCAAATCTCATCCTTCACCTTTCTCCAAGGTCAATAGCAATTCTTTCTCCGCGTATCCTGCCCGCAGAAGGTCGTAAGCATGCGGCAGGGCATCCTTTCCCCACCCTTCGATCCTTTCCTGGGCGGCCAGCGTTCTATCTTCGGACAGGATACCGCGCTCCCGCCCTCGACCAGGGAACAAAAGCTCCGTGAACATATCGGAAAGCAGCTCGTCGGTTTCCTCCGATATGACCGTGTGTCCCGCTGCACAGGCGTCAAAGGCGCAAAAGTGCTGATACTCATGGGCCAGCGCGTAGGCAAGATCGTCCGTATAGAGGGCGTTCAAGAAAACGAGAGGGCCTTGTTCCCCAGATTGCAGCTCGGAGGGCATGTATCCATACACGCTGCCTTCCATATAGCATATCAGGATGTTGAGCTTTTTCCCTTCCAGAACGTCCGGCTCAGGCAGCGCTGGATAGATCATTTCCTCGAAGACGTCCAGCATGGCCTGAGCTATATGGGCATCCACGGCATGGGCGGACACGTAGGCCGTTGCATGCTCCGAGGTGCAGACCTGAACGAAGGTCGTCTCGCTGACCGCCCCGATGGGTGAATACACCGGAAGAATGATCGAGGGGATTTCCTCCCCTTCCTCCTCGAGACCAGGACGATCGCTCACGGCTTCCTTTTCCATAGGCGTGCAGCAGAGCAGGCACAGCACCGGAAGAAGAAACATGCCAAGCAGCATTCTTTTTGAAAAAGAAAGGAGCACCTTCATGGCAACAGTGTACCACAGGCGCTCCCGTTTCACAAGGGCAAGGGTCATAAAGCGTTTTTGAGATACAGATCGTGGAGAGCGATGCTGATCCCCACCAGGATGTTCACCCCGTTGGCTCCCTTGGCGGTCCGATTCCCCCAGGCAGACAGGGACGTATAGGGGATGTCGGAGAACAGGCTCCGCAGCATCTGGAACACGTCCTCCCGCACGATGCCCTCCCCCGCCTGCAGCAGGGCGGCGGCGCCGTTCTCGTTGGTGTTGGCAGCGGCACCGGACGCGGCGGCACGGGTCACGCCGAGCACGGTGTCCCGGCTGCGGCCCAAGGCATAGGACAGGCAGGAGAAGCAAGCCATGTACCCGCAGAGCAGGGCGTCGGAGGCGGGGACCACACCGCTGCCGAAGCCGGAGCACTTCCCTGCCGCTTTTTCGATATGATCCAGATCCTGTTCAAAGAACGCTGCGGAAAGCTCCTGGATGGACCATTTGATTCGCTGGAGCTCATCGGCACTGTCCGGCGCGATGACCAGCAGGGAAAGGTCCTCGCTGGCGGAACAGCGCTCTATGATCCGATGGATGTAGCGGGCGCGGATGGAGATGTCCACGGGCAAAAAGAGGTTGACCATGCACTCGATGGATAGGTCCACATCCTCCGCCAGGGTCACGTCCACGGAGAAGTCAGCGTCCGGGATGGCGATGCCCTTTCTGTCCAACAAAACGTCCATGCCTGTCTGCAGCTCCATGGCCGTGAAGGGCTGGATGCCGCTGACAGAGCAGGAAAAGGGCTGGAGGGCGCCTGCGTTCAGCACGCTGACGGTGCCGAAGCTGGTCCCGATGTCCAGCTTCTCCCCAGTGATCGATGTGATCTTCCCGGTATATTCCCCGGAAAGCAAGTAGCTGTGAAACCGCTTGCAGATCTTTTCTGCCGTTTCCATATTTTTCCTCTGCGATCATATAAAATGCAAAAATAAGTGTAGAGCAGCAAAAAAGCGCTGTAAAGGCGCTTTTCATGGAATTCACGCATTGTTTACTGATGAACGGATATCAAGCCGGGTTGAAGGGCGTGATCTGCTCGATACGACAGGTCAGCTGCTGCACGTCCACCTCCGAAAGGATCTCCGCATAGATGCGGTTGGCACCCACACCCAGGGTCAGCCCTCCCTCGGCGGTATGGATGACGCCGTATCCCACCAACTTTTCGTCCTTGTCGTAGAAGCAGATGCTGGCCTCCCCCGTCAGCGTCCCGTCGAAGGAATTGGTGCAGACGCCGTCCATATAGGTGTAGCCGTCCTCCTCATAGATGCGCATGTCGGAGAACGCCAGATAATAGGTGAAATAGTGCGTGTCCTTGTCCAGGATGGGGATGCCCTTCCGATCCGTATGAAAATCCTCCCCCAGGACCGGCTCCGCCTCGATGGCGATGGGCTCCACGGTGGGCGAAAGGGTCTGGGCCGGCGTAGCCGTAGGCTGCGGCGTCTCATGGACGGCGGTATAGGACAGCCAGGCGTCCTGCCGGACGCAGCCTGAAAGCAGAAGGATCAGTAAAAGCGATCCGCTCAGAGGGAGCAGTATTCGGTTGAAAAGACGTTTGCCCATAGTCATTTTCATTGGAGGCCTGTGAAGTCTTCCTCCTTCTCCGGTTCGACGCGAGGGATGCTGTCGTTTGACGGATCATCCTCTTCTATCGGCTTGGCTGCTTCTGCTGTGGTCGGCTGTTTCTCTTTCCCTTCTTCTGCCTTTCGAGGCTGCCGCTTCAACAGAAGCAGAGCCAGGCAGATCACGGCCAGGACGAGCTCACACAGCTGGTCGAAGGCCAGGGGCCCCACCATGACCAGGTCCTGGCGGATGCTGTCGATGCCGAACCTCCCCAGGCAGTAGACGAGAGCCATCAGGAGGAAGCGATCCCCTTTCCTTTGGATCATCTTGCGCAGGAGCATGTAATAGACGACGATCAGCAGGACGCAGAGCAGGAACTCATAGAAGAAGGCGGCGTAGTGTATCTTGAGATCGTCCCCAAAGGTGGCCAGGGGGAACCACTTGTGCGATGCCTTTTCCACCAGCGGTCCATAATGGACGCGGTTGAAGAAGTCCCCCCATACGGCGATGCCGATGCCGGCAAAGACGCCCGGGGCAGCCATATCCAACACCTCTCCAAGATCGACCTTTCGAAGCTTCAGATATACCAGTATCGCCAGCGCCGAAAAGATGACCCCGCCGAAGAAAGACAGGCCCGACCGAGTCAGATCCAGGAAATCAACCCAGGCCACCTGACCGGCAAGGCAGGTGAACAGCCGAGCCCCCACGATGCCGAAGGGTACGCCCAGGATGCACAGGTCCAAGGAAATGTCTTTAGGCACGTCCCGCCTCTTGGCTCGGCGGTCGGTGATCATCATGGCCGCGGCGATGCCGGCCGCCAGCAGAATGGCGTACCAATAGATGTGGAATCGTCCTATGGAAAACGCGATATCGAAATCCGGGTCCTTCATGCCGCCCTCCTCGTTCCAGTCGAAGGTATTCTATCACATTCTTACTCGACTATCAACCTTTCAAAGTTGACATGCATCCCCCTCCTGCTCTATAATGTGAGCAGGTAATGAAACAAATCTTGCAAGTCAGAGAGGAACCATATGAAGAGGATAGTCATCGCCCTGGGCGGCAACGCCCTCCAGGAAGCTGGCAAGCCGGCAACGGCTGAATCCCAGCTGGAAGTGGTCGAAAAAACATCGGCCTATATCGCCGACATCATCGAAGCCGGATACGACGTAGTCATCGCCCACGGCAACGGTCCCCAGGTGGGCCGCATCGTGCTGCAGAACGAATCGGCCGCCAACGTGACCCCCGCCATGCCCTTCGACGTATGCGGCGCCATGAGCCAGGGGTATATCGGCTACCACATCCAGCAGGGCCTTTCCAAGGTCCTGCGGCAGCGGGGCATCGACAAGCAGGTGGTCACCCTGGTGACCCAGGTGGTGGTGGATAAGAACGATCCCAAGTTCCAGAACCCCAGCAAGCCCATCGGGCCCTTCTATTCCCAGGAGGAAGCGGAGAAGATCGCCGCGGAGAAGGGCTATACCATGAAGGAGGACGCCGGCCGGGGCTATCGCCGGGTGGTAGCATCCCCCTTGCCCGTGGAGATCGTGGAGCTGGACGCGGTGAAAGCTCTTGAATCCGCCGGGTTCGTGGTGGTCACCGTGGGCGGCGGCGGCATCCCCGTCATTAAGAACGAAGACGGTACGTTGACCGGCACGGCCGCCGTTATCGACAAGGATCTGGCCAGTGAAAAGCTGGCGGAGGACCTGGATGCGGACGCCCTGGTGATCCTCACCGCCGTGGAGAACGTCTCCATCAACTATAAGAAGCCCGATCAGAAGGACCTTTCCCTCCTCAACGTAGCGGACGCCAAGAAGTATATCGCGGAAGGCCAGTTCGCCCCCGGCTCCATGTTGCCCAAGGTGGAGGCCGCCATGAAGTTCGCCATGAGCAAGCCCCAGCGCAAGTGCATCATCACTTCCCTGGAGAAGGCTGTCGACGCCCTGAACGGCGAGGCAGGCACCACCGTCACCCTGTAAAACCGGTTATCCACAGTTTCCACTATATCCACATCATATTAAATGTAAGGAGGAAATCATGAAACCCTACGCATCTTTGACCAAGGACGAGCAGCTTGCTGAACTGAAGGCGCTGCAGGAGAAGTATGCTGAGATCAAAGCCAAGGGGCTGAGCCTGAACATGGCCCGCGGCAAGCCCTCCTCGGCACAGCTGGACATCATCAGCGACATGCTGACGGTCCTCTCCAAGTCGGAAGACTGCTATGACGGCAAGCTGGACGTGCGCAACTACGGCGAGCTCCTGGGCATCCCCAGCGCCCGGGCTCTGTTTGCCGACATCCTGGACACCGTGCCCGAGAAGGTCATCGTGGGCGGCAGCGCCTCGCTGCAGCTGATGTTCGACCTGATCAGCAAGGCCTACACCCACGGCCTGCTCCATTCTCCCGCCCCCTGGGCTAAGCTCGACAAGGTCAAGTTCCTCTGCCCCGCCCCCGGCTACGATCGGCACTTCACCGTCAGCAGCACCTTCGGCATGGAGCTCATCTATGTGCCCATGACCGAGTTCGGCCCCGACATGGACGTGGTCGAGAACGCCGTAAAGGACCCCGACGTGAAGGGTATCTGGTGCGTGCCCAAGTACTCCAACCCCGACGGCATCATCTACTCCGACGAGACCATCGACCGTCTGGTCCATCTCAAGCCCGCCGCCCCCGACTTCACCATCATGTGGGACAACGCCTACTGCATCCATGAGGTCATCGGTGACTACGTGCCCTTCCCCGACATCCTGTCCCTGGCCGCTGCCGCGGGTACGGAGGATATGTTCTATGAGTTCGCCTCCACCAGCAAGGTCACCTATCCCGGCGCCGGCATCTCCTGCATGGCTTCCAGCGTGGCCAACGTGGAGCACATCAAGAAGATCCTCACCGCCCAGATCATCAGCTACGACAAGGTGAACCAGCTCCGCCACGTGAAGTATCTGAAGAACAAGGCCAACACCCTGGAGCTCATGAAGAAGCATGCCGCCGTGCTGGGGCCCAAGTTCACCGCCGTGCTGGACGCTCTCGACAAGGAGATCGCTCCCCTGGAGATCGCCACCTGGCGTCGTCCCAAGGGCGGTTACTTCGTCAGCTTCTATGCCATGCCCGGCACCGCTAAGCGGATCTTCACCCTGGCCAAGGAAGCCGGCCTCGTGATGACCAACGCTGGCGCCACCTATCCCTACGGCAAGGATCCTCAGGACAGCAACCTGCGCATCGCGCCCTCCTATCCGCCCCTGGAGGATCTGAAGAAGGCCATGGAGATCTTCTGCGTCTGCGTGAAGATCGCCGCCTTGGAGAAATTGGTGGGCTAAAACGAACCGATAACCAAAAGGAGCCGTTTTCGACGGCTCCTTTTATGTCGCTTATCTTTTTGAAAAGGTTAGAGAGCAAGATCGAGACGCTCCCAGGGCATGTCCTTGGCGTTTTCGCCGAAGTGACCGTAGGCCGCCAGCTTGGAATAGATGGGCCGACGCAGGCCGAATCGGTTGATGATGGCCATGGGCCTCAGGTCCACGGTCTCCATGATATGGTCCTTCAAGGCGCCCACGTCGTGGATATGGGCGGTGCCGAAGTCCTCAATGCGGATGCTGGTGGGCCGAGATACGCCGATGGCGTAGGAGAGCTGGACTTCGCAGCGGTCCATATAGCCGCCAGCCACGATGTTCTTCGCCAGATACCGGGCCATATAGGCACCGGTGCGGTCCACCTTGGTGGGGTCCTTCCCGGAGAAGGCACCGCCGCCGTGACGGGCGTAGCCGCCGTAGGTGTCTACGATGATCTTGCGGCCGGTGAGACCCGTGTCTCCCGCGGGGCCGCCCACCACGAACCGACCGGTGGGATTGATGAAGAACTTTGTCCAATCCCCCAGCATGTGCTTGGGCAGGGCGGGCAGGATCACCTGCTCCTTGAGGACTTCCCGCAGGGTTTCGATGTCGATGTTCTCCTTATGCTGGGAGGACAGGACCACAGCGAGGATGCGACTGGGCACATTGTCCCGGTACTCCACCGTCACCTGGGCTTTTCCGTCGGGGAGCAGGAAGGGCAGCGTCCCGTCCTTGCGCAGGGTCTCCAGCTGCCGGGTGAGGCGGTGGGAGAGCTCGATGGGCAGGGGCATATAGTATTCCGTCTCCCGGCAGGCATAGCCGAACATCATGCCCTGGTCTCCTGCGCCGATCTCCAGCGGATCCGCATTGTCCACGCCCATGGCGATATCCGGGGACTGATGGTTCAGCGCCACGTCGATGACGGCGGTATCGCAGTCGAAGCCTCGGCCGGGCTCCGTATACCCGGTGTCCCGGATCACCCGGCGGGCGATGGCCTCATAGTCCACCCGGGCGGTGCTGGTGATCTCCCCCATGATGTGCATGTGATCCGTGTTGGCGGTCACCTCACAAGCCACGCGAGCCGCCGGGTCCTGCTGAAGGATGGCGTCCAGTATGGCGTCGGCGGTCTTGTCACAGAGTTTGTCCGGGTGTCCCCCGGTGACGGATTCGGATGTAAAACAAGCAGGCATCTCATTCACTCCTGTTTTTCATTTGGCATGCCATACTACCATCTTCCTCCTGTTCTGTCAATGCTTGACGAGAAAAGGCGGCGGGTCTTGCCCGCCGCCTCGATTTCGATCAACAATCGATCGTCTTAGTTGCCCTTCTGGACGATGGTGATACGGCCCTGGCCGTAGGGATCGACATAGTCGGCGCCCACGGTGCCGCCCAGCTTCTCAACGATGTAGTTGATGAGCACCTGGTTGTCCAGCATCACGTTCTCAGACAGGAACTTGTTGTCGGCAAACATGGTGTAGCCATCGCCCATATCCTTCAGCAGGTAGTTGTGGCAGGCCAGTGTGTAGGTCTTCGCAGGATCGATGGGCGCGTAGCTGCCGTCCGCCTGGAGGACCTCCACGTCCTTGATGCGGCGATCGCCGGAGACTTCAACGAACATCTTCTTCTCGTCCTTGACCACGGTGGAATCAACATTCATATCCACGGTGAACTTGAGACCGGAGACCTGCAGGAATCCGCCGGACTCGCCGGGCATGCTGGACACGGACATCTCGAGAGCGTCCAGGATCTCCTGACCGGTGGCTTCCACCGTGCACAGAGCGTTGCCGAAGGGATGGACTTTGATGATCTGGCCGTAGGTCACGTCGCCAGCGGGAATGGTATCGCGCACGCCGCCGCCGTTGACGAAGGCGATGTCGGTCTCACCCATGGCACGGTAGGCATCGGCGCACAGGTCGCCCAGGTTGGTCTCCTGGTTGCGGACGATACGCTCGCCGGATACGGGGTCCTTGATGACGAGGTCCACATCGGTGTGGGCCACGACGGTGTTCACCAGCTCTTCGTTCTTGGCGATGGCAGCCTTCACCACTTCGCCGACGCCGTTATCCTCGGCAAGAAGACCGGCCATATCCATGAACTTCATGGCGCTTGTGTCGACGAGCTTCGCGGTGATCTTATCGCCGGCGATGGTCAGGATGCCTACGTTGGCCAGCTTGGTGCCGGTGGAGGTATGGATCACCTCGTTGCCCTCCTTGTTCTTGACGGCGACGAAATCCTGTCCATACGCAAGCTTGAAATCGGTGTGAGAATGGCCGTCCAGCACCACATCGATACCGGTGGTGTTCACGATGACCTCGGAAGCCGTCCAAGGCGCGCTCTGGTAATCCACACCCAGGTGGGCCAGGGCGATCACGTAGTCGGCGCCTTCAGCACGGGCGGCGTCCACGGTCTCCTGGACCTTGTTGTACAGGTCCTGGCCGTCGTTGCCTTCGCAGAAGGAATAGATGAAGTTGCCTTCCCCATCCTGGAAGTACTTGGGCGTGGACTTGGTAAAGGCTTCCGGCGTATCGATGCCCACGAAGGCGATCTTCTTGCCGGCCTTCTCGATGATGGTGTAGGGCTTCAAAACAGCGGCGCCCTTATCATCAAGGAAGTTGCAGCAGACATACTGGAACTTGGCCAGACTCACGTTCTTCTTGAACTGGTCCATGCCGTAATCGAACTCATGGTTGCCGATGGTGGCCACGTCGTAGCCCACATCGTTCATGAGCTCCACGATGGCTTCGCCCTTGCTGAGGGTACCGATGACGTCGCCCTGGACGGCGTCGCCATTGTCCACCAGGATGACTTCCTTGCCGGCAGCCTCAAGGGCGGCCTTCACGCGGGCGACGCCCACATAGCCCATACCATCGGTGACACCGCAGTGCACATCGTTGGTGTAGAGGACCACGATCTCCTTCGCGGGCTCCTCCCCTTCGGCCTTGGCGGCGGCGGGCACAACGATCATGCCCAGCAGCATCACGACAGCCAGCAGACAAGCAAATACTTTCTTGTTCATAGTTTTCCTCCCTGTTGATTTTGTGTTTCCACAAGCAAAGTGTATTTTATCATACTTCGTTCATATTTTCAACTGGAAACCGTTTGTTTTTCCAAAATGGAAAACCGGCCCGAAGGAATCGGACCGGTATGAGGATTCATTCTTCGTTGGCCAGCTGCACGATCAAGTCCACGCAGCGGTCGATCCCCAGCTTTCCGCTGTTCAGAGAAAGATCATAGTTGCGGCAATCGCCCCAGGTCCTGTCGGTAAAATGCTTGTAGTTGACAGCCCGCTTGGTGTCCTTCTCCTTGAGCCGTTCCTCCGGCTTCTTCTCGCTCTCTCCGTACAGCCGCACGATCCGCTCCGCCTTGAACACCTCGTCCGCATGGATGAACACGTGGAGGGCGTCCTCCCGATCCTTCAGGATGTAGTCGGCGCAGCGGCCTACGATGACGCAGGGGCCCTGCTCCGCCACCTCCAAAATGGCCTTACGCTGCATGACGTACAGGAAATCGTACACGCTCATGCCGCCCATGGTGCCATGGGTGCCCGTGTAGGAGGACAGAAGGGACAGCAGGCTCTTGCCGGGGGAATACTCACCGTACTCCTCCACATAGTTGGGATCGAAGCCGGTCTTTTCCGCCACATTCTTGATGAGCTCCTTGTCGTAGTAGGGGTATCCCAGACGATCGGCCACCTGATGGCCGATGGTCCTTCCGCCGCTGCCGAATTCTCGGCTGATGGTGATGATGGTCTTTTTCATAGTCTCTGTCCTCCTGTTTGGAAGTGTAGCTGTTCTTTATTTTGCCAGGCAACGAATGGTTTTCTCCTTGAACGCAGGTCCGTCGATGCGTTGTATCACGATCCCGTTGCGGGGCCGGTGCAGATGGTCGATGTAGTCGTATATGACCATGCCGGTGGTGTACTTCCCTGCCGTCTCCACGCACATGTACGTTTCCTGCTGCTCCTGGACGATCTCCGGCCACAGGACCACCGCCATGGCCGCCGGATCCGCGAGGCACAGGCCGTTGAGCCCCAGGCGCTTGCCGTACTCGATCAGGACCGTGTTGCAGTCCACCGCAAAGGCGCCGGCCTCCGAGACCGAAGCCATCCTGTCCCGATCCGCTTGCAGGAACAGGCTTTCCCCTGTGCAGATCTCGAAGGGGGCCAGGATCACCGGCACGCCTGCATGGAACACCGCTTCGGCCGCCTCCGGGTCCACGATGATATTGAACTCGGAGACCGGGCTCCAATTCCCAGGCATCCGCAGGGCGCCGCCCATGATGGTGACGGATTTGAAGCAGCGAAAGGCTGCCGGGTCCTTGAAGGCGGCGATGGCCACGTTGGTGAGAGGGCCCAAGGTGACCAGCTCCACCTGACCAGGATTCGCACGGGCGCAGGAAAGCATGGCGTCCACGGCGTTCCCCGTCTCCGGCTTCAGGATCGGATCGGCGTAGCCTCTGTCGGAAAGGCCGTCCACCCCATGGCACACCACGGCAAAATCCGTGTCCCGGTACAGGGGCTTGCTGGCTCCGGCGTATACGGGAGGCGCATAGGTCCCCGCCCGCTCCACGCTGATGAGGGCGTTTCGGACCGCCCGCTCCAGGCTCACGTTTCCCATGACCACGCTGATGCCCAGCACCTGAACCGTGGGCTCTCGAAGCGCCATCAGCAGCGCCACCGCGTCGTCAGACGCCGTATCGGTATCGATCCAAAGCTTACGCATACGCCTCTCCCCCATGTTTTTACATAGTATAGCACATTCTTTACCAAAAAGGGAAGAAAAAAAGAGGACCGTCATGGAAGACGGTCCCCTTCTGCTTCGATTTCGATCAGAGCATTTCCTTCAGCTTATTTAGGCTCTCCTTGGCGTCGCCGATCAGCAGCGCCACGCCCTCCGTGCGCTCGTACAGCGGGTTGGGCACACCGGCATAGCCAGGATTCAGGTCGAAGTTGCAGATGATCACGTGACCGCAGTCGCCCACGTTCAGCACGGGCATCCCGTAGATGGGCGTGCCCTCGGCGGTGTTGGCGGCGGGGTTCATGACGTCGTTGGCGCCGATGACCAACGTCACGTCGGCAGCCTTGAAGTCATCGTTGATATCCTCCATCTGGAACAGGTCCTCATAGGGGATGTCCACCTCGCAGAGGAGCACGTTCATGTGCCCCGGCATACGGCCCGCCACGGGATGGATGGCAAAGCGCACCGTGGCCCCATGGGCTTCCAAAGCGTCCTTCAACTCCCGGACGGCGTACTGGGCCTGGGAGAGCGCCATGCCGTAGCCCGGCACGATGATCACGTTCTTGGCGGCCTTGAAGGCTTCGAACACCTTCTTCTCCTCGGCCTCCTTGTCAACCACAGGAGCCGCTTCCTCCACAGGCGCAGCCTCCTCAGCGGGCTCTTCCTTCTCCTCGTGCACAGGGTCCGCAGCCTTAGGGACGGCGGAAACGGTGGTAGCGCCTGTCAGAATGGCGGAGAGTTTCCGGTTCATGGCCCGGCACATGACCTCGGTAAGGATCAGGCCGGAGGCGCCAACGATGCCGCCCACGGCTACCAGCAAAGGTTCGCCGATGGCCATGCCCGCGATACCGCCCGCCACGCCGGACAGGGAGTTCAGAAGGCTGATGGTGATGGGCATGTCAGCGCCGCCCACCCGCAGCACGAACAGCCAGCCGAAGGCACCGGCCAGGACCGCGCACAGCAGGGTGAACAGGATCAGCTGCCCGTTGTTCCCCTGGCAGAGGACCAGCGGCAGGATGCAGAGGACGGCCAGGATGCCGGCCAGCAGCACCCAGGTCTTATGGCCCTTCAGAATCACGGGGCGCTGGTTAAACCATTTGGCCAGCTTTCCGGCGGCCAGGATGCTGCCCAGCAACGTCACCATGCCGATGACCAGGGCGATGCCCGCTGTGACCGCTTCAAAAGCGCCGATAGCCTTGCCGTCGGTCAGGGTGACCGCCGCCACTAAAGCGGAGGCCGCGCCGCCGAAGCCGTTGAGCATGGCCACGGTCTGGGGCATTTCGATCATCTTCACCTTCTTGGCCAGGATCGCCCCGGCGATGGCCGCGGGCACCAGGCCCACAAGGAGCCAGAGCCACTTGCCGGAGAAGTCGTACCGGATGATGGTCAGCACGATGGCGGCCGCCATGCAGGCGCAGGAGAGCAGGTTGCCCCACAGGGCGGACTTCACCTTGCTCATCATGGAGATGCCCAGCAGCACCAGCCCGGCCAGGACGATACAGAGAACGTAGTAGACGGAATCGATCATGCTTCCTTCTCCTCCTTCTCCTTTTTATGGCCGAACATCAGCAGCATCCGGTGGGTGACCAGGAAGCCGCCGGCCACGTTCAACATAGCCAGGGCGATGGCGATCACCGCCAGCACCTTGCTGCCCGTGAAGGCAGCGGTGGCCACGGCGATCATGGCCCCCAGCACGGTGACGCCGGAAAGGGCGTTCATGCCGGACATGAGGGGCGTATGCAAAAGGCTCGGCACGTTTTTGATGAGCACGTACCCAAGCACACTGGAGACGATGAAGATGCCCACAAGGATCAGCGGATGCAAGGGATACCTCCTTATTTCAGGCCCATGGCCTCGAGGGCGCCCTCATGGACGATCTTGCCGTCCATGGTGACCAGGATGGACTTGACGATCTGGTCGTTCATGTCCAGCTCGATCTTGCCGTCATGGGTGAGGAACTTGGTCAGGTTGTAGATGTTCTGGGCGAACATCCAGGTGGAGCTGGAGGCCAGCATACCGGGGATGTTCTTGATGCCCTCGAGGACCACACCATGCTTGATCTCGCGAGTGCCCGGAGGGGTGATGGCGCAGTTGCCGCCCTGGTCGATGGCGATATCCACGATGACGGAGCCTTCCTTCATGGTCTTGACCATCTCGTCGGTGATGACCACGGGGGCGAGCTTGCCGGGGATCAGCGCGGAGCAGAACACCACGTCCATGTTAGGCAGGACCGCCGCGATGGCTTCCCGCTCACGGAGCAGGGTAGCTTCGGGGAGCTTCTGGGCATAGCCGCCCGGGGCGATGGCTTCCTCAGCGGGAACGTCCAGTTCCACGGGCTTGGCGCCCAGGGACTTGGCCTGCTCCACGGCCGCGGGACGGATGTCGGCGGCGTAGGTGACGGCGCCGAGACGCTTGGCGGTGGCAAGAGCCTGCAGGCCAGCCACGCCCACACCGATGACCAGCACGTTGCAGGGTTTGATCATGCCCACGGCGCAGAAGATCTGGGGCATGAACTTTTCCAGGTCGGAGGCGGCCATCAGCATGCCCTTATAGCCGGCCACGGTGCTCATGGACGTGAGGGCATCCATGTTTTGGGCCCGGGAGATACGGGGCACACCGTCCAGCGTGAGGCCGATGACGCCCTTCTTCGCCATATCCTTGACCATCTGATGGTTCACGGGAGAGGCGGGATGGATGAAGGTGATGATGTACTGACCGGCATGCATCATGTCGATCTCGGAGCAGCCCTTCTCCTCGTTGAACAGGGGCTCCTTGACCTTCAGGATCACGTCCGCGCGGGCGTACAGGTCGGCAACGTCCGCCACCATCTCGGCACCAGCCGCTGCATAGGCTTCGTCAGCGAAGAAAGCGCCGACGCCAGCGCCGTTCTCCACCAGCACATGGGCGCCGTCCTTGACGAACTTCGCCACGGTTTCAGGGGTAGCGGCCACACGGCGCTCGCCGTGCATGATTTCTTTAGGGACACCGATGATCATTTGTTTTTCCTCCATTTTTATTATATAGGTTATTTCGTCGCTTCCGGCAGCGGGGACAGGATGTTTTTGTCCGTCCTCAACACCAGATGCGTCCGTGTCTTGCTGACGCCGGGGATGCGCTTGATGTCCTCCAGCACGCGGGTCAAGGTGCTGGTGGAAGCGGTCACCACGTGAAGCAGGAAGTCGAAGTCGCCGGCCATGTAGTAGCACTGGATGATATCCTTGTGACCGTTGACGGTGCTCACGAACCCCTCCACGTATTTTGGATGCTCCATGCCCACTGAGATGAAGGCGGACACGTCCCGCCCCATGGCGGACTCACTAAAAATAGCGGTGTACCGTTCGATACAGCCGCTGTTTTCCATTTTACGCATGCGTTCGATCACCGCCGAGGTGGAAAGGTTCACCCGTTCGGCTATGGTGGAAGCATTCATTCTGGCGTTCTCCTGCAAGCAGGTCAGAATCTGAATATCCGTACGATCCACGATCTTCACGCTCCGTATTTTTTTCTTCATTATAGCCCGTGCAAAGCATAAATTCAATCAATCTTTCCAATATCAAGAAAAGATTTTGTCCATAGAAAAGAAACACAATAAACTGCCGAGTGAAGGTGCATTTAGGGGCCAATACCGAAAAATTTTCGCATTTTTCGCTGCATGGGCAGAAAGAATACTGTGTCAAAAAAAGGCTTGACTTTTTTCTATGCCGATGCTAATATAACCACGTTCGCAAGAACGACCGCATATTTCTGGGTGTAGCGCAGTTTGGTAGCGTGCTTGAATGGGGTTCAAGAGGCCGGAAGTTCAAATCTTCTCACCCAGACCAAACAAAAGAGGCAGGAAGTTTTCCTGCCTCGTTTGTTTATCATGGATAAAAGGACTTTCGGCCTCTTGAACCCTTGACGAACTTAATATGTAGGATTCGTGGTTTGCTGCTGATTGGGATCGATGGTGGCCGTAGGCAGCAGGTACCCTTCCTCGTGGAGGAAATCCTCCGTGTCGTTCTTGATGCCGAGGACATGCTCGGTCATGGTGGAGATCCACTGGGACAGATTCCCGGACAGGAATCCCCTTTCATTCAGCTTGAACAGCACAAAACCGGCCAAAACGACGATAAGCACGACGGCGCCGATAAAGCGGGTGATAGATTTCATAGATCACATATGCTCCCTTCCCAGGAATTTACGTTAGTATACCATATATGTAGACGGTCAATCGGAAATATTGTGTGAAATCCGTATGACCTCCGTGTTACGAATGGCGGCTTCGATCATGGGCTCGAAGTCCACCAACGCTTCGCTCTCCCGGAGCTTTTGGACCTGGGGCCGGGTCACGGGATGCTGGGGCACGAACACCGTGCAGCAGTCCTCGTAAGGCAGGATGGAGGTCTCGAAGGTGCCGATCTTCTTCGCCCGCTCGATGATCTCCTCCTTGTCGAAGCCGATCAAAGGCCGGAACACGGGCATGTCCACCGCGTCGTTGGTAACGGCCAGGCTTTCGATGGTCTGGCTGGCCACCTGGCCGATGGATTCCCCGGTGATGAGGGCCAGGCATCCGCAGCTTCGGGCAGTGCGCTCGGCGATCTTCATCATGAGGCGCCGCATGAGCACAGTGGTCTCCGAGGAGGGGCACTTGTCGTAGATGGTGGTCTGAATGTCCGTGAAGGGGACAAGATAAAGGTCGAAAGCCCCGGCGTATTGGGACACGATCTTAGCTAGCTCCACCACCTTGTCCCGAGCTCGCTCGCTGGTATAGGGATAGCTGTAGAAGTGGATGGCAGACAGAGCCACTCCTCGCTTGGCGATCATGTACCCGGCCACAGGGCTGTCTATGCCACCGGAGATGAGGAGCATGGCTTTGCCGTTGGTGCCCACGGGCATGCCGCCGGCGCAGGGGATCTCGCCGGTGTACAGGAAGGCCTTGTCCTGCCGGATCTCCACGGTCAAGGGGATCTCAGGATGGTGCACGTCCACCTTAAGATTGGGATAGGCCTGCAGCAGCTCTCCGCCCAGCTCCCGGCAGATCATCTCAGAGGTCATGGGAAACCGCTTGTCCGCCCGGCGGGCGAACACCTTGAAGGTCTTGGGCTCGTCCCGATAGGCCGCCATGAGGCGGATGCCCAGGGCCCGCACCTCCTCCCAGGTCTTCTCCCCGCAGGCGGCGACGGATACGGAATGGATGCCGAAGACCTTCTGGAGCCGTGCGGCGTATTCCTCCAGGTGTTCCTCGGGCAGCTCGTACACGAAGATGCGGCCCTGCTCCCGGACCACCCGGGGCTTGGCGTCAGAAAGGGTCTCCTCTATCTTCTCCACCAGCTTGCG
>JAEEGH010007328.1_pt1 | contig 26610 bp, 15 predicted proteins | sample 9134181 | NCBI WGS metagenome assembly JAEEGH01 (sample SAMN16246544, study PRJNA631951) | gut metagenome | biome: gut microbiome; feature: rumen; material: DP-attached | host: Bos | place: Iran: Karaj | collected 2018-10 | reverse complement strand
CTCAAATCAACAAAAACCGAAATAAAAAGTGATTTCCGTAGAAGGATTGAAGGTGGAGTTTGGCGTGAAGCCTTTGTTCAGCGATGCCAGCTTCGTTATCAACAGTCGCGACCGCATTGCCCTGGTGGGCAAGAATGGTGCCGGCAAGTCTACCATGCTGAAGATACTGTGTGGGCAGGATCGTCCCACGGCTGGCACGGTGAGCGTGCAGAGCGACATCTCCATTGGCTATCTGCCTCAGGTGATGAATCTGCAAGACGATACCACCGTGCGCCAAGAGGCTCGTAAGGCCTTTGCCGATGTGCAGCGCGTGAAGGACCGTCTGGACCACTTGGAGCGGCAGATGGCCGAGCGCACCGACTACGAGTCGGAGGAGTATATGCAGATAGTGGAGCGCTACACCGCCGAGCACGAGCGCTATCTGATGATGGGTGCCGAGGGCCAGGAGGCCGCCTTGGAGCGCACGCTGACGGGCCTGGGCTTCCTGCGCACCGACTTGGAGCGCCCCACCTGCGAGTTCAGCGGGGGCTGGCGCATGCGCATCGAGCTGGCCAAGATTCTGCTGCGCCATCCCGACGTGCTGCTGTTAGACGAGCCTACCAACCACCTCGACATCGAGAGCATCCAGTGGCTGGAGCAGCTGCTGGCCGCGTGGAGTGGGGCTGTGGTGCTGGTGAGCCACGACCGTGCCTTTATAAATAATGTGTCGAATCGTACGCTTGAGATATCGTGTGGCCATGTCATCGACTATCGGGTGAAGTACGACGAGTATGTGCAGCTGCGCCGCGAGCGCCGCGAACAGCAGATGCGGGCCTGGGAGAACCAGCAGCGCGAGATGCAGGACATGCGCCAATTTATCGAGCGTTTCCGCTATCAGGCCACCAAGGCCGTGCAGGTGCAGCAGAAGATTCGCCAGCTGGAGAAGATAGTGCCCATCGAGATTGACGAGGTGGACAATGCCGCCATGCACCTGAAGTTCCCGCCCTGTCTGCGCAGCGGCGACTATCCCGTCATCTGCGAGGATGTAGCGAAAGCGTATCACCATCTGGTCTTCCAGGACGTGAACCTGACCATCAAGCGTGGCGAGAAAGTGGCCTTCGTGGGCAAGAACGGCGAGGGTAAGTCGACATTGGTGAAGTGCATCATGGGCGAGATTCCCTTTGAGGGTCATCTGAAGATAGGCCACAACGTGCAGATAGGCTACTTTGCCCAGAACCAGGCACAGCTGCTGGACGAGTCGCTGACGGTGTTCCAGACCATCGACAACGTTGCCAAGGGCGAGGTGCGCCTGCGCATCAACGACATCCTGGGTGCCTTCATGTTCGGCGGCGAAGCATCGGACAAGAAGGTCAAGGTGCTCAGCGGCGGTGAGCGCAGCCGACTGGCTATGATACGCCTGCTGCTGGAGCCCGTGAACCTGCTGATACTCGACGAGCCCACGAACCACTTGGACATGGCGTCAAAGGACGTGCTGAAAGAAGCTATCAAGGCCTTCGACGGTACGGCCATCATCGTCAGCCACGACCGTGAGTTCTTGGACGGACTGGTCAGCAAGGTCTATGAGTTCGGCGGCGGCAAGGTACGCGAGCACATTGGCGGCATCTACGACTTCCTGCAGTCTAAGCGAATAAACGAACTGGACGAGCTCGGTCGGCAAGCCGATTCCGTTGCATCTGCTTCTGAGTCAAAGCCCGCCAACGTCAAACCCGCCTCCAAGTCAAAAGAAGCGCCCTTGGGGGACGAGAAGGCTACTTCGGGCGCTGCCTCCTATGCCGAGCGTAAGGAGCAGCAGAAGCGCCTGCGCAAGGCCGAGAAGGCCGTGGAGGCGTCGGAGCGCAAGATCAACGACATGGAACAGCGGCTGAAGGAACTGGATGACCTGTTGATGAAACCCGAGAATGCCTCGAACATGGAGTTCGTCACGGAGTACACCACCACGAAGAAAGCCCTCGACGAGGAAGTGGAGCGCTGGGAAAAGCTCTCGGAAGAACTGGAGATGTTAGCAAATTGAAAATTGAAAATTAATAAATTGTAGAATTATGAAGAAACTATTAGTAATGATGGCATTGGCAACGACGACCTTGACGGCTTCGGCTCAGCTGCGCTCAGGCATTAACATGAACGACCTCGACACCAGCGTGCGCCCTGCCGACGACTTCTACGAGTATGCCTGCGGCGGATGGATGAAGGCCAATCCGCTGCCTGCTGCCTATTCGCGCTACGGCAGCTTCGACCGTCTGGCCGAGGACAACAACAAGCGCATCAACGGTATCCTGAAGGAACTGTTGGAGAACAGCTATCCCGAGGGCAGTATCGAACAGAAGCTCAGCGACCTCTACAAGCTGGCTATGGACTCCGCACGACGCGAGAAGGAAGGTCTGGCTCCCGTCATGCCGCTCATCAAGAAGCTGGAGGCTGCCAAGACCAAGGAACAGCTCTTTGCCGTGCAGATGGAGATGGCGCCCTACGGCGAGTCGGAGTTCTTCAGCGCCTACATCGGTGCCGACCAGAAGAACGCCGTTGAGAACATCCTCAAGGTCAGCCAGAGCGGACTGACGTTGGGACAGAAGGAGTACTACCTGGAAAACGACGAGGCTACGGCCAAGATTCGCGAGGCCTACAAGAAGCACATCGTCCGCATGTTCCAGCTCTTTGGCTTCAAGAAAGGCGTTGCCGAGAAGAAGATGAAGAACATCCTGAAGGTGGAGACGGCTCTGGCCAAGGTCAGCAAGTCGAACACCGAGCTGCGCGACCCGCAGAGCAACTACAACAAGATGACGCTGCAGGAGTTTGACGCCAAGTATCCGCACTTCCAGTTGGAGCGCCAGATGAACGCCAAGGGTGTCAAGAGCGAGTACATCCAGCAACTGGTTGTCGGCCAGACGGAGTTCATGGCTGCTGCCGACAAGCTCTTTGCCGCGATGAAGCCCGCCGAATACCGCGACGTGATGGAGTGGGGCATTATCGACGGTTCCACAGGCTACCTGAACGATGCCGTGCGTGCGGCTAACTTCGACTTCTACGGCAAGGTGTTCTCGGGCCGCAAGGAAGACCATCCGCTGTGGCGCCGCTCTACCAATCAGGTGCAGGGCGTGATGGGTGAGGCCTTGGGTCGCATCTACGTGCAGAAGTACTTCCCCGCCTCGTCGAAGGAGCGCATGAAGACGCTCGTCGAGAACCTGCGCATTGCCCTCGGTGAGCGCATTGCCGCCCAGGAGTGGATGGACGACTCGACGAAGGTCAATGCCCTGCTGAAGCTCAACACGTTCTACGTGAAGATTGGTTATCCCGACCGCTGGACCGACATGTCAGGGCTGAAGATTGATGCGAAAAAATCTTACTTTGAAAACATGAAGGAGTGCGCCCGCTGGCACCAGGCTTGGCAGATAGAGCACAAGGCCGGCAAGCCCGTTGACCGCGACGACTGGTACATGACGCCTCAGACGGTCAATGCCTACTATAACCCTACCACGAACGAAATCTGCTTCCCTGCTGGTATTCTGCAAGTTCCGTTCTTTGACCCGACGGCTGACGACGCCTTCAACTACGGCGCCATCGGCGTGGTCATCGGCCACGAAATGACCCACGGCTTCGACGACAAGGGACGCCAGTATGACAAGGATGGAAACATGCACGACTGGTGGACGGCAGCAGACGGAAAGAACTTTACAGAGCGCGCCGAGAAATATGCCAATTTCTTCTCAAACATCAAGGTGCTGCCCGACTTGAATGCAAACGGACACCTGACGTTAGGCGAGAACCTGGCCGACCACGGTGGACTGCAAGTAGCATGGTATGCCTACAAGAATGCCACGAAGCGCCAGCAGTTGCCCGTCATCGACGGACTTACTGCCGACCAGCGCTTCTTCCTGGCCTACGCCGGCGTCTGGGCTGGCAACATCACCGAGGCAGAGATCCGCAACCGCACCAAGAGCGACCCGCACTCGCTGGGACGCTGGCGCGTGAACGGCGCCCTGCCGCACATCGACATGTGGTATGAAGCCTTCGGCGTGAAAGAGGGCGACAAAATGTTTATTCCCAAGTCAGAGCGCCTGCCTCTCTGGTAAAATCAAGCAAAATCACATAAAAATGCCGTCGTAAATGTAAATTTGCGGCGGTTTTTTGTTTGTTTTAAAAAAATATGCTATCTTTGCATCAATTATTACTATGCAAACCGTATGACAAACGAAATGAATACCAAGGCTGACCCGACGCAACGCACTATGCGCCCCCAGGAGCTGCACCGCGAGCAGCAAGGCCTACCCAACGATAATTCCGACGTAATGATGCAACAACAGACACTGCAGGCCAAGAGCAAGACATGCCCTTTCTGCGGTGCTGAAAACGATGCCGAGTACATGTTTTGTGCCCAGTGCGGTCAGCCCATCGGCAAAGCCGCCTGTCCCCATTGCGGGGCAGACATGGACCCTGATGCTGACTTCTGCGAGATTTGCCATCACTACATCAAGAAAGACGTCTGCTCCTACTGCGGTGCGGCGCTGACCGGTAATGAGGCTTATTGTCCCGAGTGCGGCAGCCCACGCGGCGGACTGGTTTGCCCGACGTGCCACACGCTGAACGACTTCGCTTTCTGCAAGAAGTGCGGTACGGCGCTGACGGAAGAAGCCAAGGCCCTGGTGAAGGAACTGCAGCTGAACCCCGACTACCAGGAGCTGGTGGATACAGTACAGGAATACTCGAAGCTAGAGAATGCGCTGCCCTACAATTCTGAGCGCGACATCATACGCGAGCAGAAGAACAACAAGTTGCGCGAGCGCATCCTGACGCTGCTGGCTCAGGACGAAGGCATAGAGAAGCCCGTCATCAGCGCTCCCGAACAAAAGCGCATGACCAAGGACGAGCTGGAGGAGAAGAAGGCAGAGAAAATAAGGGTACTGTCGGCCATACTGGACAAGTTGGCCGTGCCGCCGTCAGCATCACCCGCCAAGGCCCGCAACTATGCCATGGCCAGCAAGCCCGTGGGTGTACGCCTGGCGTGGGTCTGCAACTTCAAGCACGCGCTGCACAGCAGTCCCTGCGGTTGCGCCAAGCCTCAGATGGGCGGCAAATGGGTTGTACTGGGTAAAACCGGTGGTGACATCAAAGATGATAAATAACACGATTGAACGGATAGATCATGGTGGATAATGGCAATGATATGACGCTGAGGCCGACAGGTGATGTCGGTACGACACGTAGGACGACAGATGATGTCGGTATGACGCTAAGGACGGTCGGGACGAATAATCCCCCCATGGGCGGCAGCTTAGACATGACGCTGAGGTCGGGCGAGACGAAGAAGAAAGCCTCGGGCGGCGACGTGGAGTTCCTGCTGAAGGGCAGACTCTACCGTAGTGTCAAGTGCCTGAGCGACAACTCGGGCGAGGCACAAGTGTTTCTGGTGGAAGGCGAAGAAGGAGAACGCGTACTCAAGGTGTACTATCCGAACTTCTCCATCAAGCGGTCGCTGATGCGCATCGTCCAGAACATGGGCATGGAGATGATCGTGCGGATATACGACTACGGCAAGACCTATTTGGACGGCAAGAACCGCGACTACGAGCTGATGGAGTACCTGCGCGGCGGCACGCTGAACGACTACGACCTGGACGGTGACTTCAACCAGTTCCGGCGCATAGCCCTGCAGGCTGCAGGTGCGCTGGCCTACTGTCACAACGAAAACATCATCCATAAGGATATCAAGCCCGGCAACTTCTTCTTCCGCGATACCAGCCATAAGGAACTGGTGCTGGGCGACTTCGGCATCTCGAGTATGATGGAGAACGACGAGAAGGTACACCGCACGACGCAGGCCCGTACCCCCGTCTATGCTGCCCCAGAGATGTATAACGACGTCATCGACGGCGAGGTGGAGATTACGGCTGCCGTCGACTTCTACGCCTTGGGCATCACGCTCATGACGCTGTGGTTAGGCGAGAATCCGCTGAGCCAGAACGAGCGCGTCATGATGCGCAAGAAGAACGAAGGCCGCATACCGCGCATGAACGAGCTCCCCGACCGCGTCAAAATGATTGTCCAGGGTCTGACTTCCGTCAATCCGCAGACCCGTTGGGGCTATGACGAGGTGGAGCGCTGGTTCTTGGGCGAGGACGTCAAGATAGACCTCTCGTCGCCGGTCTTGAAGTACCGCAGCTTCATCGTCGACCCGGAGCGTAACCTCGTGGCCGACAACGTTCACGAACTGATACCGCTGCTGGTTGATAATGAGCGGCTTGCCATCAGCTACCTCTATAACGGAAGAATAGCCGGATGGCTGGAACAATGTGGTAACGTCAAGCTGAGTTCTGCCGTCAAGGATATTGTAGTCAACCGCTATCCCGCCAATCCTCAGGCAGGACTGATGGCTGCTGTCTACGTCATGGAACCCACATACCCCTACAAGGATTTGCGCGGCAACCTGTGCGACGACGTCCACAGCGCCACCATCTCGGTGCTGAGCTATCAGGATGAATATGTGATGGCTCTGGCCAACCCATGCGACAACTTGTTCCTCTATTTGGAGTCGCACTCCAAGGCCAAAGTGGACAGACTCCGCAGCTATTTCTCGTCGGAGAGCAAGATGGACAAGCGTTTGGCCATCCTGAAACTGGCATACGAGATAGACCCCGAAATACCATTCATGGCAAGACATCCGTCGTCGACGCTGGCGGAAATCGTCCGTTCCTTCGGCTATGAAGACTGTTCGGAAGACGAATGGCTGAGCCTGAGCGACGGTCGTCTGCTCTCGTGGATGTACAGTCATGAGGACCGCATGGCATGTGAGGCCCTGCGCATCATGACCAACGGCAAGAAGCCCAGCCGCTCGTTAGGCTATAAGGTGCTGTACAACATCGACCGCGAGGCAGCCTACGACCTGCGCGACGCTGACACGCCCTATAAAGTGGGCGAGGTGCTGCGCGAGGAGCTGAAGCAATGGCAGACCCTGGGCAATGCTGAATATGCATCGAAGGTGGCTGACTATAGCGACCCCGACGGGCGCTTCATCTATTTTGCTCAGCTGCATGGATGGTTTGAGCAGATCAGCCAGGCCCGTGCCTGCTTCGACCTGAAGAGCGAGGAGAACCGTGAGCGCCTCGGCGCCTACGACATCCGTACCGCCGCCTACCGTTTCTGCCGCATACTGGGTGTCACGCCGAGTTATGTGCTGGAAGACGGCAAGGAACTGAAGGACGGCCTCAATTTCGACAAGCTGGCCTATCGTCCACAATTGCTGGCAGCCGTGAAGCGCGGTTCGCTGAGCCAGTGGATGTCGGTATTCTACCACGAAGACCCCCACAAGGACTTCAGCGAGACGTACAGCTATGAGCGCAAGCTGGAGGAGTGGATTATCAACCTGGGCGAAATCGACCAGAACGAGCGTTACTTCAAGCGCTACGAAGATGCCAAGCGCGAAACGGCAGAGAAATACAAACAGGTGCGCGACGGCTACCAGCGTGCCAAGACCAAGGAAAAGCGCTGGCGCATCGTGTACTATGCCCTTTGCGCACTATGGATACTGCTGCTGCTCGTCGTCGGCATCTCCAACCACGAGTACGTGCTGCGGCATTCCGTGAGTACCATCTGCCTGCCCGTGGGTGGTGTCACGGCGCTGATAGTTGGTCTGCGAGCCTACTTCCGCGGCTTCGGCTTCATCATGTCATGCCTGTGGGGTCTGCTCGGATTGCTGTCGTCGTGGATACCTGTGCTGATACTGAAAGCCGTCAACGGTGCCAGCCCGAGCCTGTTCATCCCTGCGGTGCTGGTCATCACGCTGATATACATGTTTATCTGTCACATTACCGACTTCCATAGTGACACCAAGGGCGACAACGAACTGATTAGCGAGGTGATGGAGGACGACATCAAGTCGACATTGCTGGAGCCGCTGTATTATACCTTCAAGCTGAAGAGCTTTAAGTTTAAGGGCTCGAAGTTCGGCATGCTCGACGACGTCACCAATCAGGTGCGCTCGCTCAGCGGCGAGTCCGTGCTGCACTACATCATGTGGAGTGCCATGGTAGCGCTGCTGTTGTTAGAGATGATTGTGTTCAATCCGAAACTCCTGAACTATAAGACTCCTGACTTGGATCATATACGCATTAGTCCGTCTGAAGTCATCGAACAAATTCAAAAGGACGTAGAATAATATGATATGTGAGCAGTGTCATAGGGAAAACCGACAGATAGCCAAGTTCTGCAAGTGGTGCGGTAAGCCGCTCATCGTTCAGGATGTGCTGAACCGCATGATAGGCCTCGACGATGTCAAGCAGCAGCTGAAGACCGTCGTTGACACCTATACCTACCTTCATTCCAGAAAGGACATCATGAAGGTGCGCCTGAGCGTGAATGCCATCATCATCGGCGAGACGGGTACCGGCAAGACAGCCTTGGCAGAGGTGATACGCGACTATTTCTATCAGCATAAAATCATCGATAAGCCCAAATTGACAATGGTCGATGCCGTCGACTACCAGCGCTTTGTTGACAAGTGGGACGACAACGTCAAGAAAGCCAAGGGGGGCATCCTCTTCTTTGACAATGTGCAAAAGCTGTTGCCAGACCGCTACTCCAATCAGGTGAATCCGCTGGACAAGCTCTTTGTCGAGATGGACAAGTGGGACGAGAACCCCATTGTCATCATTGCCGGACTGCCCAAGGGACTGGACGACTTCCTGACCGCCAACCCAGCAGCACAGAACCGTTTCAAGTACACCTTTCGACTGCCGACACCGGGTTGTCAGGAACTGTGCGACATTTGTAAGCTGGAACTGAAGAACAAATACGGCATCACGACGTACACGCCGGAGGCTGAGCGCAAGCTGAGCCGCTATTTCCAGCATCAGGTGAAGACGAAAGACGACACGTTCGGCTATGGTCACGTCGCCGTCAAGACGGCAGAAGACATCTTCACGTCGTTCATCAGTCGTGGCGTCACAGCCACCGCCGTAGAGGTTCAGGACATTCGCGGCTACGTGCCGGAAGAGCGGACGCTGGAAGATATCTTGGGCGACTTGGAACGCTACATTGGCATGGACGAGGTCAAGCGTGCCGTCAGGGAGATAGCATACACCGTCCATAACAACATACAACGTGCCCAGCGTGGACTGGGTGAGCAGGAGAAGCCCGGCATCCACATCGTACTGACGGGTAACCCTGGAACGGGCAAGACCACCATCGCACGAAAGTTGGGCGAGATATTGGAAGCCATCGGATACTTGGACAGCGGACACGTCGTAGAGGCAGACCGCTCAAAGATGGTCAGCCCCTATCAGGGTGAGACGCCTAAGGTGGTGGACCGTCTGTGCGACAAGGCTATGGGTGGCATTCTCTTCGTCGACGAGGCTTATACCCTTGCACCCCTCAGCAATAGCGGCGACAAGGACCAGCAGGGCGCTCAGGCTCTGGAGCAACTGATGAAGCGCATGGAGGACGACCGCGGCAAGTTCGTGGTCATCGCCGCAGGCTATCGTCAGGAGATGGACAACCTGTTCCGCATCAACGTCGGATTCCGCAGCCGCTTCAACTACTTCCTCAACATCGACGACTACACGCCCGAACAGCTCTTCCAGATTATGGAAGTGTTTGCCGAGGAAAAGAAATACCGCTTTGCACCGGATGCCAAGGAACTGGTGCTGAAGATGATTGCCGAGCTTTACAACGCCCGCGACAAGGACTTCGCCAATGGCCGCACCATGCGCCAGCTCTTTGACAAGATTTGTGCCAAGCAGGCAGAACGCCTGCAGAAGGTCGACATCTCCATGCTTTCCAATGAGGAACTGATGACCATCAAAGTGGTCGACATCCCCTACGAGGCACCGAAGGCCGTAGACTATACGGAATGCTTGGAGAAGCTGAACCACATGGTAGGACTGGAAGCTGTCAAGAAGGAGATTGCCAATCTGGCTGCCTTCCTCAATCTGCAGGTACGCCGCGGAGAGACCAACACCTTCCAGGGCAAGCACTACGTCCTGACGGGTAATCCGGGAACGGGTAAGACGACCGTGGCCCGTATTATGGCTGACGTCTTCCGCACCTTGGGCATCCTGTCACGCGGACAACTGATAGAGGCTGACCGCAGCAAGCTGGTGGCAGGCTATGCCGGACAGACGGCCATCAAGACCAACCAGCTCATAGACTCTGCATTAGGCGGCGTGCTGTTCATCGACGAGGCCTATACCCTGAAGACAAGCGATAATGACAGCTTCGGTGGCGAAGCTATTGACACACTGCTGAAGCGACTGGAGGACGACCGCGGCAAGTTCATCTGCATCGTGGCTGGCTATACCGACCAGATGCACGACTTCATCGACTCCAACCCCGGACTGAAGAGCCGCTTCACCCAGACCATCCATTTCGACGACTATACGCCCGACGAGCTCACCGAAATCTTCCTCAGTCTGGCCAAGGACAAGAGCTTTACCATTGACGAGGAAACGAAGAATGCCATACATCGCCAGTTTGAGCAGCTCTACCTGCGGCGCGACAAGAACTTCGGTAATGCCCGCGAGGCCCGACGCATCTTTGACCAGGCTGTGGAGCGGCAAAGTCAGCGACTGGCTGGTATGCTCAACAATGCCGACTTCAACGATGAGGACATGTACCGCATCACCGTTGCCGACGTGGAAGTGGCACAAAACGAGAAGGCCAGACCGCTTGACGAGGTACTCAATGAACTGGACGAATTCATCGGCATGCGCACGGTGAAGAATATGATACGCCGTCTGGCGGTACAAAGCATGTTCATGAAGCAACGAGCCGCACTCGGTGCCGGAAAGGTACAGCAGTTAGCCATGAACTTCATACTGACCGGTAACCCCGGAACGGGTAAGACCTCAGTAGCCCGCAAGATGGGCGAGATATTGCAGTCGATGGAAATTCTGCCTACCAGCAGAGTCATCGAAGCCAGCCGTGCTACCCTCGTCGGCAAGTATATGGGCGAGACGCCGAAGATTGTCAACAACATGTGCGACAAGGCCATGGGTGGCATCCTCTTCATCGACGAAGCCTATACGCTGTCGTCGGAGAACGACCAGTATGGCAAGGAAGCCATCGACACGCTGATGAAGCGCATGGAGGACGACCGCGGCAAGTTTGTGGTCATCGCTGCAGGCTATAAGGACGAGATGGACACCTTCCTTGCTGTCAATCCCGGACTGGCCAGCCGCTTCACCCACAAGATGCACATCGAGGACTACAACGAAGATGAGCTGTTGGCAATATTCAAGAAGATGGCAGAGAAGGACAACTACACGCTGGCTCCTGCTGCCGAATTCAAGCTGATGGACCTCATCTGCCGCAAGATAGTCAGCAAGAACCAGTCCTTTGGCAATGCCCGCGAAATGCGGAACATGCTGGACGCTACCATCCAGCAGCTGTCCATGCGCGTCAGCGCCATGCCGCAAGAGGAGATTACCCAGGACACTTATCAGATTATATTACCAGAAGATATCAAGGATGAATTATGATTATATGCCCAAGTTGTAAAGAGGAGATAGAAGACGTTTCACACTATTGTGACCAGTGTGGTCAGGAATTAGTCTACTGTGAAAGATGTGGACGCGTAGGAATGGGACGACGCTGCACTTTCTGCGGCGGACTCATGATCAGCGCCGAACAACTGGAGGAGATGAAGAACGCTAAGGATAGCACATCGTCTGCCACGCATTCGTTATTCTCCTATTCAGGTCCAAGCGTTTCGCAGCGTACAGACGGACAACAGTCCGGTCAAACAGTCATACCCACACTCACACTGTATAATCCCAGCCTTGACATCCGCATTGTGGGTATCAACGGCGCCATCATTGGGAGAAGGCAGGGTCCTTACCACCAGATGCTTGAGAACAATATGTACATTTCGGGCGTTCATGCACAGCTGGTTTTCAAGCCCAACACGGGATGGTGTATCATCGATAAACACTCCTCGAACGGTACGAAACTGAACCAGAGGGACATCCTGCCTGACGTGCCCATGACCATTAAGAGTGGCGACATCGTCACCATTGCCAATGTGACACTTCAGGTGAGCGTTAATGAATAGAAAACAGATATATTACATATAAAAAGACAATGAGTAGAATCATACTGACTGCTGCAAGCCGCATCGGTTGCGTCAGAAGCAACAACGAAGACATGGTGTTGGCATACGACAAGTTACTGCGCAGCGACGTCTATCGCACAGAATTCATGACAGAGAACACTGACCGTTTCGTCATTGCACTGGCCGACGGTATGGGAGGACACAATGCAGGTGAGGTGGCCAGTTCAGACACGCTGACCAACTTGCACTTTTTCCTCAACGACCTTCCCCAGAAACTCTCGTCAGGCGAGTTCAACGAAATGATGGTGGAATGGCTTCAGTCCATCAACCAGATTATCAGTTCAAAGGGACATGCCAATCCTGCCATGTCTGACATGGGTACGACATTGGTTGGTGTCGTGTATTATAATAAGAAGTATTACTGGATAAACTGTGGTGACAGCCGTCTCTATCGTTTGCGCGACGGTCACCTGGAACAGATTACCTGCGACCACTCCCTGAGCAACATTCGCGGCGAGAAGAAGCACTCGAACATCATCACCAACTGTATTGGCGGTGGCTGCAAGAATTCGTATATGGACATGTTTGAATTTACTGACGACTTCCTGCCTGGCGACACCTACATGCTGTGTTCGGACGGACTGAACGATATGGTGGCCGACGACATCATTGAAGCGAAGATGAATGCCGGGGCCAACGCTAACCAGCTCTGCCAGGCGGCTATTGAAGCCGGCGGCTTCGACAACGTGTCAGTATGTATCTTTAATGTTGAATAACCATGCCTTTAAGATTACCCGATAAACTGCCTGCCATTGAGTTGCTGAAGCAGGAAAACATCTTTGTGATGGATGACTCGCGGGCTCACATGCAAGACATACGCCCGCTGAAGATTGCCATCCTCAACCTGATGCCGCTCAAAATCACGACGGAGACAGACCTCATCCGTCTGCTCTCCAACACTCCTCTGCAGCTTGAAATCAGCTTCATGAAGCTGAAAAGCCATACGCCCAAAAATACCCCCATTGAGCACATGATGATGTTCTACCGCGACTTCGAGGAGATGCGTCATGAAAAGTATGACGGCATGATAATTACCGGTGCTCCTGTCGAGACGCTGGAGTTCGAGGATGTCACCTATTGGGATGAAATGACGGACATCTTCACCTGGGCCAGGACGCATGTGACGAGTACGCTCTACATCTGCTGGGCTGCACAGGCCGGACTGTATTATTATTACGGTATCCCCAAATATCCGCTTCAAAAGAAGATGTTCGGCATCTTCCCACAGGTTACGCTGGAACCGCAGCTCCCCATCTTCCGTGGCTTCGACGACGTGTTCCAGATGCCGCATAGCCGCCATACTGAGGTTCATAGGGAGGACATTCTGAAGAACCCGGACCTCACGTTGATTGCCGAGTCGCCGGATTGCGGCGTGTCTATCGTGATGGCCAGAGGCGGACGCGAGTTCTTCATCACTGGACACCTCGAGTATGCTCCCAACACGTTAGACAAGGAGTATCGGCGTGACGTGGGCGTAAGGGACGACGTGGAACTGCCCCGCAACTATTATCTTGACGACAATCCTGACAACAAGCCGCTGGTGACGTGGCGTGCCCATGCCAACCTGCTGTATAGCAACTGGATTAACTATTACGTTTACCAGGAGACGCCATACGACATCAACGAGATTAAGTAGAAGGGAAAAGTGCATAGAAAACTAGAACTGCTGGCACCGGCCAAGAACCTGGAATGTGGCATCGCTGCCGTTGATCACGGCGCTGATGCTGTTTACATTGGTGCTCACAGCCACGGCGCACGGGTTTCTGCCGGCAACAGCATTGACGACATCCGCACGCTATGCAACTATGCCCATCAGTTTGGCGTAAAGGTCTATGTCACCGTCAATACCATCGTCTATGACAACGAACTGGCCGATACAGAGCAAATGATTCACGAACTGTATCACGCTGGCGTTGATGCCATACTGGTTCAGGACATGGGTATTCTGCGGATGAACCTGCCGCCCATAGCACTCCACGCCTCTACACAAACGGACAACCGAACGGCAGAGAAGGTGAAGTTCCTGCAAGACGTGGGGTTTGAAAGGGTGGTGCTTGCGCGTGAACTATCCGTTGATGAAATTGCAGACATCCATCGCCAGGTTCCTGATATGCCCTTGGAGGTCTTTGTTCACGGCGCATTATGCGTATCGTATAGCGGTTTGTGCTATGCCTCGCAACATTGTTTCGGACGCTCTGCCAACAGGGGAGCCTGCGCGCAGTTTTGCCGTATGAAGTTTGACCTTGTCGATGCCGACGGTCGTGAATTGGAGCATCAGCGTCACCTGCTTTCGCTCAAGGATATGAACCTCAGCAACCACTTAGAGGAACTGATAGAGGCTGGGGCTACGTCATTCAAGATTGAAGGGCGACTGAAGGATGCGTCTTATGTCAAGAATGTCACGGCCACCTACAGCCAACAGCTCGACGACATCATTCGCCGCCATCCGGACACTTATTGTCGTGCCTCCAGTGGTCGCGTCACCTATAGCTTCACCCCAGACCTGCGCAAGACCTTCAACCGCGGTTATACCACTTATTTCCTACACGGTCGCCAGCCTGACATCTTCTCGCCTGACACGCCCAAGGCCATGGGCGAATACGTCGGTAAGGTCAAGGAGCTGCGCCGCAATTCATTCAATGTCTCCACGACAGCATCGTTTGCCAATGGCGACGGACTCTGCTTCATCGACGACCAACATGAACTCGTGGGTTTCCGCGTTAACCGTGCCGAGGGCAACAGGCTCTTCCCGCACCAGATGCCGGCAGGACTGCGACCGGGCATCGCCCTCTATCGCAACAGCGACCAGGAGTTTGAACGCCGTCTGTCGCGTGTCAGCGCCGAGCGCAAGATACCTCTGACGATGTACTTAGAAGCTACAGCGTCTGGGTTCCGGCTCTCTGCCAACGGCCAGTCTGCCACTATCGACTGCGAACATCAGCAAGCCGAGAAACCCCAGCACGACAACATTGTCCGCCAACTGTCCAAACTGGGTGGAACGCCCTACGAGTGTAGTGGGGTAGAACTGCCTGAAGGTTTCAACTACTTCATCCCCAGCAGTCGTTTGTCTGACCTGCGGCGCAGTCTTGTGACGAGCCTGGGGCTCGTGGCCAACGAGCCCGGAGCTCGTTGCCCTCGAGCTACGTCTTCGTTGCCTTCGAGCTACGGGCCTCGTTACGACGCCCCTTACCTCTATAATATTGCCAACCGACTGGCCTGCCAGTTCTATGGTGTTGCCCAGCCTTCGGCTTATGAGTTGCGGGGTGGTGAGGGACCGATTATGCAATGCCGCCATTGCCTGCGCTATGCGTTGGGGTATTGTGTGAAGCACGGCGGGCGACGCCCTGAATGGCGTGAACCGCTCTCGTTACGCCTCGCCGACGGACGCTGTTTCCGTTTGGAGTTTGACTGTAAGCGCTGCCAGATGAACGTCTATGCGACCTGCGGCCTAAAAACAAATAATAAATAATAAAGAATAGAAATGGGCATGAAGAAGTTTTTATCTTTTATTTATTATTTCTTATTTAGCATGGCGACATTATCGCTATGCGCATGCTATAACCACCACCAGCGAACTACCGATGTCTGGGACTTGACCAAACAGCAGATTGACTCTATCTCCTTCTTTACCACGCACCATTATTCCCAGAACTACAACTTCGTGGTAAATGCCGTCAGCCTTCCTCTGTCAGACGAACTGCCAGACATGGCTTTCGACACCCTCTATGTCACCAAGGGCGAACGCGTCGTGGTTGCAGAGATTCAGACGGTACCTACTGACACCATCGACTCCGTGTGGGTCAAGGTGGCCCGCGACCAGATTACCCAGGGCTGGATACGTGAGAGCGAACTGCTGGAGGGCGTTTCGCCCGATGACCCCATCTCGCAGTTCATCGACTTCTTCTCCGATACCCACCTGCTCATCTTCCTGACATTCTGTGTGGTTGTGGGAGGTGCCTATGGCATGCGCCGACTCTTACGCCACAATGCTTACATCGTCCATTTCAACGACATTGCCTCTTTCTATCCTACGCTTCTATGCCTGCTGGTTTCTACGTCGGCAACATTATATGCCTCTATCCAGATGTTTGCGCCTGAATCGTGGCGGCACTTCTATTATCATCCTTCTTTGAATCCATTCTCGCTGCCACTCCACTTAGGTATCTTTATTGCCGGCGTCTGGGCTATCATTATTGTCGCTCTGGCTGCTGTCGATGTAGTGAAGAATCGCCTGCAAACCGGCGAAGCCCTGCTGTATCTGGCGGGACTGGCTGCCGTTTGTGCTGTCGACTATGTCGTGTTCAGCATATTCACCTTGTATTATATCGGATACCCCTTGCTGGTAGCCTATGTGGTTTATGCCCTGTGGCGCTACTACCGTTTTGGCCGCTACCGTTACCTTTGCGGCAAGTGCGGACATCCCCTTTATCAGAAAGGTACCTGCCCACATTGTGGTGCCGTCAACGAGTAGCGCACAGCTGGGCGTAAGGACACGAATGGCAGACCTTTAGGTCATTCGTCGGCACAAAGGGAACGTCAGGCGAAAACATCTCTGCCACTTTTTCCTCCAATAATGTATTGAAGCCGTCGGAAACGTCGGCAATGTCACGAACGGCGTCACGACCCAGGCAAAGGGTAGGGTCGTAGTCGCTGCCACTGGCATGCTGGATGAAGAGTAGGGCAGGAACCACCTTCAACGGCATCATGTGTGGCTGTATCGGCGCCAGCAGTTTGACGAGCGACGGCGTCTGCTGCTGACGGCTGACGATGTCTGCATAGAGGAATGTTTGCAGGTAGTAGTCGCTGTGGTCGTGAATCTTCTCTGGCAGGAAGATGTCATCCACGCTGCTCAACGCTTTCAGCCTATGACTGCCAGTCTTGTAGTCGACCACGCGGATGGTGTCGTTGTTGATGAAGTCGAGACGGTCAATGCGTCCACCCATCTTCAGCTTCGACAGCGAAGCATCGGCAATCGGCAACTGGAGCGTGCGGTAGACGTCGCACTCCAATCCGAGGATGGTAAATGGTGCCAGGCGGATATCAATCTCAATGAGTTGGCGCAGGTAGTGTATGATGACCTCGCGGTTGATGAGGTGCAGCCCGCTCGTTCTTTGAGCATGATAATAACTGGTAGCCGCGGCAAACTCCTTATTGAAAGCCTCGTCCACAGCCCGCTCTATTTCCACCTTTGTCTTCAGCAGGTGTTGCAGCGCTGCCTTTTCAACATGTGGCCCTAACTGGCAGTAGATGATGTCAGCAGCCTCATGGAAGATATTGCCAAAGATGCGGTTGTCTAATTCCTGTTCGTCATCAGGCAGGTCCGGCTCCTTCAGGTCAGCCACATAGCGGTAGTAGAACTGCATGGGACAGCGCATGTAGCGGTTGATGGCTGTCGGCGACAGGGTAGAGGTGGGCGAAGCGAAGAGCGCCTGCAACAGTTGCATGACGTGAGGCGTCTTGGCCACGGGTACAGGATAGAACCGCGGCGCTGACTGGCCGGACTGGAGCGTGTGCTGGCTGATAGCATGGGGACTTTCCACCATCATCTGCAGCATGAAGCGGCTCATCTCGCCACGCTGACCGTCTTCCGTAGAACTGTTATAGAGCAGCGTCACATCAGAAGCACGTTGCAGCAGGCGGTGGAAATAGTAGGCATAGATACTCACCTTGTTCTCGACGGTAGTCAGTTCGTAAGCATGGCGGATGCTGTGGGGAATGAACGAGCTGTCGTTGACACCACGCGGCATATTCCCTTCATTACAGGAAAGGATGAGCACATGGTCGAAGTCGAGGTTGCGCGTTTCCAGCACACCCATGATCTGTATACCCTCAGCCGGTTCGCCGTGGAAGGGAATGGTGGTCTGCTGAATCAGTTGCACGACCAGCCGGTGCAGCGTCGTGTCATCAACGCTGAGGTCACCGCTTTCTATCAGGTCGTTGATGCGGTTGACCAGGGTGTAGGCCCTAAAAAGCGATTCCTGAAACAGCGGATCGTCATCGTTGACCGTCTGGGCTATCTGACGCAGGAGGGTGAGCAATTGGGCGGTGAGCTTAGCGTGGTGTTCGTCTGCACAGGAGGCTTCTATCTCTTGGCTTACAACGCCCTTGTCACTCAAGTCCTTGTAGTAAGGATGCCGGTGGAACAGTCTGATAAGACGTGGCGACCGTCCTCCGAGATGCATATTGAAGAACAGCTGAATGAACGATGCCACAGGCGTCTGCGCCAACGGATAACCCGTTGTGATGTTAACCTTGTCGATGGCGTCAGGCAGACTGTGGATGACCACGGGCAACAGGGCCTCGTTGCATAGGACGATGGCCGTTCGGCGCCCGCCGCTTTCCCGCGCTTCACCAGTTGCACCTGCCTTTTCCTGCAACCAGTTGCTGACATAGCGCGCCTGGATGTTCTCGGTAGGTGCGGAAATATAGCTGATGGTCTTGGGACGGCAGAAATGTCCATAGATGTCCTCGGATGACGTGTCCAGTTCGTTGGGGAAATAGCGTAGGTATTGCGCAATATACTGTCCAGCCTCGTGGCGCCCATTCATATAGTACTGGTCAAAATCCCAGTAGAAGTGCGCCTTGCCTTCCTTCTGCAGGCGTGTAAAGAGGCGCTGCTCTACCTTCTGCAGCAGGTTGAAGCCCACAAACAGGTAGTGCTCATACTGGAAAGTGATATGCTCATCGGTAGCCACCTGACGATACAAAGCACCTTCGTAGGCAAGTCCCTGCTGCTCAAGACGCTGGTTGAAGTCATGATAGACATCGGCAAAGTGACTCCATAGTGACAGGAAGCGCTGTTTGAGGATGCTGTTGTGCTCTTCTGTAAAGTTGCTGAAGAAGCGTTGTATCATCTGACGCTGTTCGTCGGTCAAATACGAGACATCGTCCAACTCATGAATGTCGCGCAGGTTGGCAAATACGCGGTCGGCATCTGCCATGTTCTTGTCAATGTCGTCGAAGTCGGAGATGAGCAACTGTCCCCAGCCGAAGAACTTGTCGAGCGTCTCCTGAGAACCTGTCTTCTCACAGAATGACCGGTGCAGGTCGCAGACCAGTTTTACGGGGTCGGCCACTTGCAGCTGCGAATGCCGCCGGAACAGGTCGCTGATGGTGATGTAGGCAGGACTCCAGATGGGCTTGCCCGCCAGTCGTGCCAGATGTTCGTTGAGGAATAGCGAGGCACGCTTGTTGGGAAACACAATGGCGATGTGCGACAGGTCGGTGCCGTACCTGCTGATAATGTCTTCTGCGACGTATTCTAAGAAATCCTTCATATCTTCTTCTATCTCCTTCTAACTCCCTTTAACTTCTTCTATCTTATTGCTATAAACATACCATAGCCAGCCTTTCACCTGAGGGAGTCCCATCTGCTGCAGCAGTTGCATGTACTGCCGCACCTGTGCATGGTATTCAGGGTCAGGATGGCCGAACTTAAAGTCTACGACGTGCGTCTCCTGGCCGTCTGTCATGACGCGGTCTGGACGCAATGTCTTGACCTCACCGTCAACCATCGTCAGGATGCTGCATTCGTTGAACAGGCGCCATCGGTCAGAGAACCAACTGCGTACACGACGGTCCTCAAGCCTTTTGCGCAGTAGTGCCGTAATCTTCTCACGCGTTACCTCATCGTCGTAGAGCACGCCGTCATACTGCAACTGCAACAGCGCGTGGTCGATGTCTTCCATGGTGCGGATGGTAGAGAAAATCTCATGGAGCACGCTGCCCGTCTTGATGTAGGAGAGGGGAGCCTGCTCGTCTTGACCCTCAATGAAATCGCGACTCTTGTTACTCTGACGGAAAGCAGTCTTGACGTCAAAGGTTTTCACCGTGATGTGCTTGGGCGTGACGGGCTGCAGGAACACATTGTCAGAGCGGCGGGCTTCGTGCGCGACATGTTGTGCAGGCACATAGAGACTGCCATAGGTGAAGGTGATGTCGCTGCCGTCATCCTCCATACCGTCGAGCGTGCTGCCATCCAGTTGCATGGCGGGCAGAACGGTTTCTATCAGCGCCGAACGTGTAGTCTTGGCATTGCGCCGCCCGAAGACGAAGAGATTTTTCGAAGCACGGGTGAAAGCCACATAGAGCAGGTTGAGGTTGTCGACAACGTTCTGCAAGTGTTCGTTCAGATAGTCGTGCTCATAGATGGTGCCCATCATCTGCTTCCCGCTATAGTCAACAGGCACGATGGGCAGCGCATCGAACGGTGCTTCGCGAGGCTGGCACCACAGGATGTCGGCATGCTCCAGTCGCCAGTCGCAGAAGGGGATGATGACGTGGTCAAACTCCAGTCCCTTGCTTTTGTGGATGGACAGGATGCGGATGCCGTCGGTCTCGGTGCTCTGTATGGTCTTGCGGCTGATGTTTTCCTCCCATTCGCTGATAAAGGCATCGATGTCCGATGTGTTGTCCTTGACAAACTGGTTCAGCTGGTCGTAGAACGCACAAATGTAGGCACTCTGTTCGTGCAGCGTATCCAGTTGGAAGATGGTGTAGAGATGTTCAGCCAGTTCGTAGAGCGGCATACGTATCAGTTCATCGGTATGTTGGATGAAAGCGTCCGGCAGCAAGGTGTCGAGCGGAATGTCCCTGACGAGCAGTTCGTCTTCAGTAGCCTGGTTGCCGAGGACGGCACGCTGGTAGATTTTTGCGATGGTCGCCTTTGCCAGCTGGTCGTCAGGATGCGTCAGCAGATGGAGTGACTGAACCAGTAGCGTGACTGACAGGGAGGCATCTAAGCGGAAGGCCTCGTCGCTGACAATGCGCACCTCGGGCAGGTGGGCAGTAAAAAAGTCTGCCACCATGGGGATGAAGTTGTTGGTGCGCACAAGGATGGCAATATCCTTGGGGGAAACCCCTTGGGAGATGAGCGTTGACACGGTATCAACCAGCTCCTGTAGCGTCTTGTTCTGGTAGTCGTCCTGGGTGAGCAGGCGGACGGTGACCGAGCCGTCTTCACCGCGACGCGCCGGCACTTCCTGACAGACATCAGCATAGGCATGCTTCAGCTGTTCGGCACCGTCAGGGTAGTTCTCGCGCTGCAATTCATACTCCTGGCGTGCAGCCTCGGTAAAGAAGGCATTGTTGAAGTCAATGACGTGGCGGCATGAACGGTAATTGGTTTTCAGCGGCTTGATCTCCAGCATAGCGTGGGCATGTGGAAACTCCTGGTCGATGGCATTCAGCAGTCGCCAGTCGCCAGAGCGCCAGCGGTAGATGCTCTGCTTGACATCGCCGACAATGAGGTTTTCCGTATCGACATGACTGAGGCATTCCTGCAGCAGCACCTTGAAGTTCTGCCATTGTACCGTACTCGTATCCTGGAACTCGTCTATCATGACGTGCTCCAACTGCGAACCAATCTTCTCGAAGATAAACGGCGAGTCGCTTTCCTTGATGAGTGCGTGCAGCAGTTGCTGCGTGTCGCTGAGCAGGAAGCGGTTGGCCTCTTCGTTCATCAGGCGCACCTTCTGTTCGATGCTGCCCAAAAGGCGCAACTGGTTCAGGTGCCGCAAGGTGAGGTCAGCCGACTTGTAGAGTTTCCACTGGCGGGGCTGCTCTTCGATGGCTTGGCGCAGCAAGGGCATGAGCGTTGTCTCGGCTACAGCGTTGATGTGCAGAGCATCAGGATGCTTCTTGGCATACCATTTGCTGGCATCAAGCAGACAGTCCGTCACGCGCTTGCCGATGATGCTTTCATCCATCTGACCGTTTTGCAGTTTGAAGAAGAAGCCTGCCACGCCCGAACGGCCATAATTCAGGTCTTCATAGCTGAGTCCTTCGCTCTCAAGGGTGTCGAAGAATGTCTGGGCAATGCCCGTCATGCGCTCTAAGGCTGACTGGCGTATCTGCCGCATCTGCTTCATATAGTTGTCGAGGAAATTTCCTTCGCCCAGCAGGTTGTTCAGGGCGCCGCTTTGCTCCTTGTAATAGTCACGGAAGATGGTGCGTCCAAACTGCTTCACCTGTCCGATGATGTTCCACGAACGGTCGTCGCTGATGGTCTCCATGATATACTTCAGAATCCATTGCAGCATGACATCGGAATGGGTCAGCGAGTCTATCAGCTGGTCGACAGCCTGCTCCTCCACCTGGGTGTCGTTCAGTCCGATGCGGAGATTGGCGGTGAGGTCCAGTTCGCGGGCCAGATTGCGCAGCACGCTTTGGAAAAACGTGTCGATGGTCTCTACGCGAAAGTAGTTGTAGTTATGCAGCAACAGGTGGAGTGCTTCGCCTGCCCGCCGGCTGATCACCGACTCTGAGTAGTTGGTTTCTTCGACGATGCGCTGCATGTAGACAGCCGAGTCGGGCAACTGTTTCCAGATGCCGTACAACTGGCTGAGGATGCGCATCTTCATCTCTTCCGTCGCCTTGTTGGTGAAAGTGACGGCCAGAATGGAGCGATAACTCAACGGGTTCATGACGAGCAGCTTGATATACTCGACGGCCAGCGTGAAGGTTTTTCCTGAGCCTGCACTGGCCTTATATACGGTTAACGGTTTTACCATCTTCTGAATAATTCTATGGTGAATTTACATCCGAACTTCTGGAACTTTCCGCCAAGGAAGCTGGTAAACAGTCCGGTGGAGAAATAGCGGTTGGTGAAGCCGTAGCCCACTTCAACGTAGGGACGCGTATGCTGGATGGACAGCGCACTCAGGTAGATACGCTCCGTCTCGAAGTAGCGCCCTATCAGGGGCACGTGCGAGAGTGCCAGCATGGGGGAGTCATAGGACACATGGCCCCGAACGTAGTAGTCGGACTCATTATACCATCGGCTGTCTAACAGCTGGAACTGTCCGCTCCAGTCGTCCTCCCAGCCCGTAGGCAGGTTGTTGTCGCGGAAATTGGTGTAGTCCACGAAGTAATTGGTGTTGCGCTGCGTGTAGAATCCCGTCCCGAAGCGACAGTTGATGATGCGCATGCACTTCATCTTATGCAGGAAAGAAGCGTCTAACTCCCAGCGCTCGTAGTCCAGGTTAGCGTCGAGGACGTCGTCGATGCCGCGTTCATAGTTCACCGTCAGCACAGGGCCGACCCTCCAAGGTGTGAGCCTCAGCGTCAGCATGGGCGCAAAGCTTCGGTAGGCATCTTTCATGCCAGCCTTCTTCATCACCTCGGGGTCGAGCGAGTTACGGTTGTGATAGATGAGACCTGCCATGATTTCTAACCAGTCAAAGGCCACCACATTGTTGACGACTTCCAGATAGCGGTCTTTGTATGGCGGCATGCCGATGCTGTCACCCATGATCTTGTGGAAATCCGCTTCCAGAATGTTGTTCGTGATGCGGTTGCCGTTACCAATCTTAATCTCTGCATAGCCATTGCGCTTGGGGTTGTAGTTCATGCGCAGCGGAGCGGTATAGAATATCTGATTCAGCTTGAAGTTGTAACCCAGTTCCGGCTTGAGTGTCAGGTAGCGGTGCTCGTTCCATTTGTATTGCAGACCGAATTTCATTTTGTAGCTGAAACCTCGGCTTGGGCTGTAGCTGACATACTGGGGGTTCAGGATGGGAGAGATGCGCATCGACATGCCGCCTATCTCTGTCCTGTGGGTCTTGATGAGCTGGTAGCCCAAGTCCAGCCTTTTCAGCCAGCTACGGTGTTCTACGGTGTCGGTTTTCACGGTATCCGCTGCCTGCTGAGCCTGCCGCTCCTGGTCGTATTGCGCATAAATCTTCTTCTCGTCGGCATTCAGGGGAAGGGGGCGCAACTTAGCCATCAGGTGGCGGTCTTCCACTTCGTCCAATGAGTCAGGCAGCGTCACGGGACAATTATAGACGGTTGAGAGGCTGGCCCTGACGCGGTTGCCGAGGAATTTGAAACTGGCTTCGGTGTGGCAACGCTCAGGCAAGGAGCTATTGATGTCATTGGCATTCATGACGACGGACACCTTGAAGTTGATCATGTCAAACTCCCCCTGGAATTCAACGTATTGCAACCTGCCTGTCAGCGTGTTGACAACGGCATTGCCGCTGATGAGCTGGGTGTTGGGCGTCTTAGGACGGAAGTGGACCAGCGCCATTCCACCGACGTCACCACCGATGCTGTATTTATAGAGGTGGCGGTTGGACTTGTGGAAAGGCGACAGCAGGTGGTCAGGATACAGCGTCACGTCGTAGAAGTCGGGCGTGGAGTACTCCAGAACAGGGGGCATAGCCATTCGCTGACGTGGGATGGTGCCGCACACCACCTGACGCTGCAGGTCATAGTCGTCCACATCGCGGAACTTCAACTTGCCGTAGGACTCACTCACGAAATTGCGGTCACCCTCGGCAATGATATACATGGTCGGCACGAGAAACAACAGCACGTTGCGGCGGTCCAGGTTGAAGTTGTAGCGCAAGTAGACGTTCTGCTCTGTGCCGTCGACGGGAAATGAATAGTTGCGACGGTAACTCCAGATGCGATGCAAGAGCGTCGAATCAGCAGGAGTGTATGCAAAACAAATGCCGGGCATGAGAGTCATCATGCCCAGCATCATATATATTATGCGTAGCTTCAGATTCACGACCCCAAAAGTACAAATATTTTTTGGAGTCACCAAATCATTTCAGCAATTTTAGCCTAAATATTTCATCAGGATACGTGCATTGCCTGAATCGCGCAACTTGGCAATGCTCTTCTCGCGGATTTGGCGCACACGCTCTCGCGTCAGTCCTAACTGGTCGCCAATCTCCTCCAGTCCCTTCTCGTGACAGCCAATGCCGAAGCACTCGCGGATGATGGTGATTTCGCGCTCCTTCAGCACCTTCTGCAGAACGTTGTTCAGTTCCAGGGCCATGGACTCATGGTCAACCTGACGGTCGGTACGCGAGTCTTCGCCCGAGGCCATGACGTCGAGCATACAGTTGTCTTCACCATCCTGGAAAGGTGCGTCAATAGACACATGGTGACCGTCAGCCATCAGGCTCTGACCGATTTTCTCTTCGTCCAGACTGGTGGCGTCGCTCAGCTCCGAGATAGAGGGATGGCGCTGGTTCTCCTGCTCAAACTTATTAATCTCGTGGTTAATCTTGTTCAGGCTTCCTACCTGGTTCAGCGGCAGACGCACAATACGGCTCTGCTCGGCAATAGCCTGCAGAATGCTCTGGCGAATCCACCATACGGCATAGGAAATGAACTTGAAGCCACGTGTCTCATCGAATTTCTGTGCGGCCTTGATAAGGCCGATGTTACCCTCGTCAATCAAGTCAGTCAGCGTCAGTCCCTGATGCTGGTACTGCTTTGCTACAGATACCACGAATCGCAGATTAGCCGTCACCAGTTTGTCCTTGGCGCGCTCGCCCTCAGGACCACCCTTGCGTATCTTCTGAGCCAGCTCTATTTCCTCGTCGATGCTGATCAGAGGGGCACGACCAATTTCCACCAGATATTTATCCAGTGCCTCGCTTGAGCGATTCGTAATACTCTTCTGAATCTTAAGTTGTCTCATCTTTTTATTCCTTAAATCTTCCTAACTACTTGAATTTCAGACTACTGAATTGAACTATACCTTTTTCGCGGTGCAAAGTTACAAAAAAAATTGTTTCGTTGTTCTCTTGCATTCAATTTTTTTTTGTTAAAAATACCTAATTGATGGGCATCAGTTTCGTCATCTGTCCGATGTGCCTCTTTGCTGTCGTAATGTGCCACTTAACTGTCGTAATGTGCCACTTTACGTCAGCCAAGAGCCATTTCGCGCGCGCCAAGATGCTCTTTACCAGCCGCATCAGCCACTTGCCACAGCTCATTAGGATTGGTTCATTTACTATTTGACGATTTACTATTTATTGACGATTTAGTTATTTGGCTATTATAGGCACTTGAGATTTGAATGAAATTATGAACTGCTGATATAAGGAAATTTAAAAAATCAAATACGCAAACAATGCGCATTATGATAAATGTAATCCATCAAAGAACAGTAGTTCAACCATCATCAGGTGGAATATTTCATCAGTTTCTTTGTTTTTTCCTTTTTTCTCATTACCTTTGTAGTCGAAATGTAAATGTAGCAAAACAATATGGCAAGAAACAAGAAACCATTACCGCTGTTGGAGCATATCCTGATTACCGACTTCGCCGCCGAGGGGAAGTCGCTGGCCCGTGTCGACGACATGGTGGTGTTTGTGCCGTGGGCAGTGCCAGGCGACGTCTGCAACCTGCAGGTACGGCGAAAGAAACACTCGTTCATGGAGGCGGAAATAGCCGAATTGGTGACACCCAGTCCGCTGCGCAAACAACCGTTCTGCCAGCACTTCGGCATCTGCGGTGGCTGCAAGTGGCAGCAGCTGGCGTACGACGAACAGCTGAAGATGAAGCAGCAGCAGGTATACGACCAGCTGACGCGCATCGGCAAGGTGGCACTGCCGGAGATGAACCCTATCCTGGGCAGCAAGAAGACACAGGAGTACCGCAACAAGCTGGACTTCGGAGCCTCTAACCGCCGATACCTGACCAACGAGGAGATAGCCTCCGGCAAGGAGTTTCCACGCGACGCCCTGGGATTCCACATCACGGGAGCCTTC
>JAEEGH010007327.1_pt1 | contig 26610 bp, 29 predicted proteins | sample 9134181 | NCBI WGS metagenome assembly JAEEGH01 (sample SAMN16246544, study PRJNA631951) | gut metagenome | biome: gut microbiome; feature: rumen; material: DP-attached | host: Bos | place: Iran: Karaj | collected 2018-10 | reverse complement strand
GCTCTGTAAACAGCTTATCTTTAAACTCAAGGGTAACGCCATTTGAATACCACAAGCCCTTAATACAAGAAGTTGCCTTGCCTTTTTCATCTTTTTTGCCTGAAGGATATTTGATATAACCCTCGCAATAGATAAGAAGAGCCGCAATTGCAAGATAAATGAAGGCTGCAATTATACAGATGCCGTAAAGCTCTTTATAATACGGAACATACTGTGTAAATCCTGTTTTACCCTGTGTCAGCTCATCCTTACATGGATAATTAACTGTATCTACACCAATATATATCTTGATCTGATCAGGATAAGCATAATCATAATTCTTGATCATGTTCTGCAGATTGGTCTCAGATATTAATGTGTTGGATTCATATTTAAGCTCGTATGGGCAGTAATATATGTATTTGCCATATTCCTGAAAAACCGAGTAAATATCAATACCTGTAGTCTCACCCATCAGCGAATCCACATTGGTATAAACCTCAGTCTTACCGCCTATTGATCTGGTAATGTAATATCTGATATTGGTATTTCCATAGTTGTAATATTCAAGAGCCTTTAAATATTCGTTGTAATTAGTATTCAAATCTCTTGCTGCTTCTACGATATTAGAGCACAACTCGCTGTACTCTGACCAGGAGGATACATAATCTTCTATATTTCTGGCATCCACAGTCTGATATCTGTTGATGAGTACTGTGTGTGTACCTGCACCATCAGACATACTGTTGCCAGAAATGGTTGTAAGTATCTTATTATTCTCGATCTGAGAATTAAGATAGCTGTTCATACCACCTGATACTGAGTTGTTCTGCAGATGAGTATAAATAGTATATGGATTTAAAAACTCATTACTCTCCTGAGTTGTAAATTCTACTGTTTGATATTCAAAACCAGCCTGAGCCCACTTCAACAGGTTGGAAAGTGTGTATGTAGCTGAGATATAGTCTCCAGGAAGTGTTGTTCCTCTGTTAACAAAAGCAGTGACATCAACCTCTTTTTCACTATCATATTCACCATTGGTCTCCATCTGGGAACGTATAGCTGTCAGCCTTATGATATTCTCGATATTGTTGCCGAGAATATTATTAAATAAATAGGATTCTTCATATTCTTTATCTCTATCAGCTTCTTTCAGATTAAAGGAATATTCTCCATTTAAACCATCTATTATGATATTAGTTCCTGTAATGGCAAAAATAATGATAAATGCCATAATCCCAGCCATAAAATGCTGGATCAACTGCAAAAAATGCCTCTGTTTAGAAGTGATAGACTTTTTCATATAAAACACCCTTTAATTATTTATTTTTTTGTCGTCCTCAATCTTGTAACCTACACCCCAAACAACCTTGAGATATTTTGGTTCCTTTGGATTGATCTCGATTTTCTCCCTTATATGTCTGATATGTACGGCTACTGTATTATCAGCGCCGATAGCATTTTCATTCCATATATTTTCATATATCTGATTGATGGAAAATACCTTACCCTTATTTTTCACAAGGAAAAGAAGGATATTATATTCGATAGGCGTAAGCTTTACCGGTTCACCATCAACAGTTACTTCCTTGGTCTCATCATTGATCACAAGACCAAAGACTTTATATAAAGCATCATCTGAAGTGGTATCAAGGTTACCCAGCTGGGTATAACGCCTTATGTTGGATTTGACCCTGGCCACCAGCTCCAGAGGATTAAATGGCTTGGAAACATAATCATCCGCACCGATATTAAGTCCCAGTATCTTATCAGAATCTTCTGATTTTGCAGACAATATAATGATCGGAATACTACTGGTCTCTCTGATCTTCATGGTACAATGTATTCCGTCCATCTTGGGCATCATGATATCAATGATCGCAAGCTGTATATCATTTTCAGCAAGGACCTTGAGCGCCATCACTCCATCATAGGCTTTAAATACCTTAAAACCTTCCTGCTGTAAATAAATCTCTATAGCATCAACGATTTCTTTATCATCGTCACAAACTAAAATATTAGACATTCTTTTCCTCCATCCTATAATTTATTTAAACAGACAATTCTTAAGAAAAAACTAAGAACATTCTTAATATTACATATATTTTTGTAACTTCATTCCAAACTCTTAATTTACTCATTCAGACATAAAAATGCTGCAAGATTGCCTCTTTCTTCATGTTGTACTCTATGCGAAAAGAGATAATCAGGATTACAGCAGGTACAAATATCTGTGATCTCTATATTTGACGCCTTTACCCCTGCATTTACAAGGGAAAGCCTGATGATATTCCAAAGTCCCAGCTGATACTTGCCATTTCCTTTATCAATAATGGCTTCGTTTTTCATTAGTTCATCAAGTCCGAACTTATCAATAAATCTCTCAGCCACATCACTGCTGACCTCGTAACAGTCAATACATACAGAAGGCCCTACAGCAGCATGGATATCAGCAGGATCCGTACCATATTCCCTGGACATAATGCTGATAGCTTCTTTAGATATTTCACCAAGAGTCCCCTTCCAGCCGGAGTGACACAGGCCAATAGCTTTTTTAACAGGATCTACAAGATATACAGGCGGACAATCCGCATGAAAAGTAGATAATATGATCCCCGGAACGTTAGTCACAAGCCCGTCAACATCTACATACTCTCTGTCGCGGCATACTCCCTTACCTCTGTCTTCTTCTGTTACAACTCTTACATTGGTAGTATGTGTCTGAAAAGTACATACAAAGTCATCCAGTTTATGACCGTGCCCCATGATATCTGAGATCATACGATAATTCTCATCAACATGTTCAGGATCATCACCTCTGGTATGACTAAAATTAGCCTGGGCATATTTACCGGTGCTGACACCGCCAATTCTTGTGGAAAAAACGTTGGAAACAACACCTGTGGCAGAAAGCCCAGGGAAAGTAAGATACTCCATCCCCATGGATTTTTTTTGAATAAGAACAGGCTCTGTAGCCTTTCTTTTTATTTCATACATAATTACTTCTTCCTCCCGGGAATATAATCAAAAGCATTCTGATACCAATGAACGGTTGTTTTCTCCCCCATATTCTCAACCGCGATCACATCAAATCTTACAGGATCATATTCACCAATTTTATTAATATATCTATAAAAATCACTAACTCTGCAGATTTTCTTCTGTTTGGTATAATTTACAGCTTCCTCTGCTCTTCCATAATCTTCAGAAGATCTGTATTTTACCTCTGCAAAGACAAGATAATCCTTATCTTTAAATATAATATCTATTTCTCCGATTCTGCAGGAAAAATTTCTTTTGATAAGTCTGCAACCCGCGCCTTCAAGATATTCACAGGCCAGGTCTTCATAGGAATTTCCAGTATTTCTTTTGTTCATTTAAAGTCCAATCTATTAAGTTAACGTTGCTTTGCTTTTATCTTGTCCATGGCGTCCACAAATACAAGGATCTCTGCCACAACTTCATAGAGCTCTGGTGGTATCATCTCACCAATTTCAAGCTTTGACAGAGTATCCGCCAGTTTATCATCTTCATGGATCGGGACGTTGGATTCTTTTGCCTTTTCTATGATCCTTTCTGCTATAGCTCCTTTACCGGAAGCAATAACCTTAGGAGCACCGTCCTCATTAGGATCATAAGAAAGAGCCACGGCAGTTTTTACTTTCTTTTTTTCTTCAGCCATAAATCTTCCCCCTACGCTCTTGCATCAAAAGCAGTAAACGAAACAACAGGCATCTTTTTAATATCAAGCATCTCCTGCACAGCCGGATCAGGAGAATCACTATCCTTGTCAGTATGCAGCATCATCTTGGCTTCCATATTGTAACCGCGCTTATTTAAACGCTCATTCAATGTTTCAATATTGGCAGCAATAAGGTCCAGAACAGCATCATCTGCCACGTAGAAATTGGTTTTGACATTATTACCGGTTAGTTTTACATATACGTCCAGGGGTCCAAGGTGATCCATATCAAGGTGCAGTATAGCACTGACGCTACCATCCTCAGCCCTTTTCTGCTTTTTGTTGGCATACACATAGAGATCTCCATGAGCATTTTGATTAGCCATCTTAAGAGGTAACTGGACATAGGAAAACATCTGATTAAGTTCATTTATAAAATCAATGTTTTTCTGTAGATTCTGAACATTTTTAGTCAACGGATTGTCCTGTCCAAGCGCCTTTTCAAGCACATGCGCCATTTGCTTGGTCTGCTCGTTAAGTCTGTTATAGAGCTTTTCAATATTTTCTTTTTCCCTGACATCCTCAGGTCTTATAAGCCATTGAGTTGACATCTGGCTCTTGACCATGTTCTTAAAATCATCTGTTGAAAAAAGCTTGTTAAAAGCCTCAGTCTTTGATCCGTCTTCTTTTGCAAGTGCGTATTCATCAGAAACATGACGGAGAAGATTTTTCAGCTCATTCTCTGAAAGTGTATTTTTACCTTCATTAAGCCTGCTCTGAAGTTCCATAGCAGCCTTAGGACTTATATCGTTTAATTTATTTATAAAATCCTGATCAAAAGTAATATTCTGACCTTTAACAGTGGCGTTTTTATCATCAGAAATATTATTCAAAATTGTCTGAACTTCACTACCTGCTTCTCCGGTTGCAGGACTAGACAGTTCACCCTCTGCCATAACCTGTGAACCCTTAGCAGCATTTTCAATATTTTCCGGATTCAAAGCATTCTCAGACTGCGCAACATTTTCCTGACTTTGAACATTTTGGCCATCCCCTGTTATAGTCTTTAAAACATCACCATACAGATCGTTAGCTGTCTGCATCTTGCCTGAGGCCACCAGTGAGTCAAATGCTCCCGGAAGCTCATCCATAACAGAGTTCATGCCGTCAACTACCTGATGTTCATAGTTTTTATAGGCTTCATAGCTCTTGATATTATTCTCATCAACTTCAATACCAAGATTTTTCATCTCAACTATATTCCCTATATCAGCTCCAGGAAATTTGTTTATGGTATTTAACATATCAGTGATGGAATCTTTATCAATAGACATTCCATTTTCCATCATCTTGGATACCATGTAGATAGAAGCATTATTTACTTCAACACCTGCAGCTGTAAGAGCTTTGATCGTTGTTGGATCAATTGCTGTATTTTCAAAAAGAGGGCTAAGGGTAAGCGTATTAGAGGCCGTACTTCTTACCAGAAAAGCGACATTTTGGCCATTAGACAAAGTCATTCCATCATTTAGTTTTGCAGATATTGATGAATTATTGCCAAGATCGATCACGGCAGTTCTTGAACCATCTTCAGAATTAGTTATTGAAACAATCTTACCGGAAACAGTATCACCAGCAGACAGAGACAGACTCTGCTTGCCGGTTTGTGCATTAAGTTGCTTTAACTGCTCATTACTAAGAGTTACGATATTAGTTTTAGTATTTAATACATTGCTAATCCCGCTCATTTAGCTGTTTCCTTAAATTATAACTCTACAAAGTTACCTATAAAGCTTCTTCTATGTATTGGACAAGGTCCATATTTCTTAAGTGCTGCTATATGCTCTGCGCTACCATAGCCTTTGTTGCTGTCAAAACCATACTCAGGATACTGTTTGGCATATTCCTGCATAAGTCTGTCCCTTGTAACCTTGGCAATGATACTTGCAGCAGCGATTGAGATACTCTTGGCATCGCCTTTAATGATGGATACCTGCTTATATTCTTCAAGCTGAGGGATATGTACAGCATCGATCAAAAGAGCATCCGGCTTGACAGGAAGATTATTTACAGCCATTGTCATTGCTTCATAAGTAGCCTGTAAAATATTGATCTCATCAATCCTCTCAGGAGAGTTACAACCAATACCTACTGCAATGGCAGTATCCATGATCTTATCATATAACTCTTCTCTCTTTTTTTCGGATAATTTCTTTGAATCGTTAATATAGAGGAGGTCATTATCTGCAGGTAATATAACTGCAGCTGTATAGACAGGGCCTGCAAGAGGGCCTCTTCCAACCTCATCAATGCCGCATAGATAGCCCAGATGACCGTATTCTTTTTCATACTTTTTCATCTGTTCAATTCTATCAAGCTCTGCAAGATATTTATCTTTCTTCTTTACTGCAGATTCAACTATCTTCTTTACTGCAGCTCTATCATCATCACTATATTGTCTGATAAATGAATCAAGTTCTTTTTCCGGTGTATTTTTTAATATGTCTTTAATCTCAGTAGCTGTCTGCATCAGTCTAGTGCTCCAAATTTATCGAATGGGAAGATTCTTATAAAGGCCTTGCCGACAATAGTATCTTTTCTGACATTGCCCACAGAGTAATCTCTGCTGTCCATACTATGATTTCTATTATCGCCTAGAACAAAGTACTCATCCTCTCCTAAAGTGATAGGATCTATAGCCCTTCCCGGATCAAGAATGACTTCTGCTCCATAGCCTTCTTCGAGTACACTTCCGTTAATATATATTTTCCCTTCTGTATCAACCTGAACCGTTTCACCAGGAAGTCCAATGACTCTTTTGATGAAGCATGGCTCATCACCGTATTGATACTCAAAAATGACAATGTCAAATCTTTCAGGATCTTTAAACCTATATGATATTTTATCAACTATGAGTGAATCGCCATCCTGAAGAGTATTCTCCATGGACTGACCGCTCACGTCAGTTCTCTGTGCCACAAAGGTTATGAACAAAATAAGCAATATAAATACTACTGCCAAATAAATAACTGTGTCCAAAATCTCGCGTAAAACTTTGTTCATAATAAAAGCCTCCTATTAAAGTAAGATAATATCAAGGTCTTTCAAGAGATATCAGCCCAAGTCTGCCGCTTCTAAAATCATCCAATAGCATATTGCTGGCTCTATCCATATCAGGTCTAGCTCCCTGAACATAGCATTTTCTGTTAAAAGCAATACATGTAAGGATCTCACAAGCTCTTGTGATCCTATCCATATCATCAAGGCCTTCGATCTGCTCATCAGTGATCTGATATTTTTCTTCGATAACACCCTTATAATACATATCCATGTATTTAATAAGTGATGCAGCCATCTCACCAATATCCAGATTAACATCATTCATTGAACCAATAAGAGCCAGATTAAGACCAACAGTCTCATCATCAAATTTAGGCCACAGGATACCAGGAGTGTCCAGAAGCTGCAGATCCTTTCCCAGCATGATCCACTGTTTTCCCTTAGTCACACCAGGCTTATTTCCAGTCTTAGCAGCACTCTTACCGGATATTCTGTTTATGAATGTAGACTTACCTACATTAGGAATACCGGCAACCATAGCTCTGATAGGTCTGTTCTTGATGCCTCTTTTTCTGTCTTTCTCAATCTTCTCAGCGCAGGATTCCCTGATCATATCAAGGACTTTCTTGTTATCCTTGCCCTGCTTAGAATTGAGCTGCATTACATGGAGACCCTGTTCTTCAAAATATTTTGTCCAGGCAGCTGTAACTCCAGGATCTGCCAGGTCTGCCTTATTCAAGATAATAAGGCGTTCTTTATTTTTTCCAAGTTCATCTATATCAGGGTTTCTTCCTGATAAAGGAATACGAGCATCTGTAAGCTCTATGATCATATCGACCAGAGAGATGTTTTCTTTCATCATTCTGATTGCTTTGGTCATATGACCCGGATACCATTGATAATTCATATAAACCTCATTTTAAAACAAATCCGGTGTTTTTCTCAGTACCACCGTACTTGTACCAAACCTTTCCTGCAATTGTATCTCCAGAAACAACGCCTATATTAGCGCTTCTGCTGTCTTCACTACTGTTTCTGTTATCCCCAAGGACAAAATACTGATTACTGCCAAGCTTGATCTCATTTTCAGCAATTCCTGCATCTTCCATTTTGTCATAGAGTTCATTATCTTCTTCCTGCTCTACACCATTGATATAGAGGACTCCATCAATGATCTGCACTGTTTCACCAGGTAAAGCAACAATTCTCTTGATATAGTAATGGGAATTTGAATTACCATTTGGTAAAAAAGCAACAATATCATTTCTTTTTGGAGTGGATATCACATAAGATACTCTGTTGATCAGGACAAACTGACCACTATACAAAGTAGGAGACATAGATTCCCCTATTACCCTGGCGCGCATACCAAATCCGATAACTACCATTAGTGCAAGAAATATTGCAAAAGCAGTAAAAAAGCACCAGGAAAAAATCTCCTTAAACAGGGATGGAGAATATATTTTCTTTTTTTCTTTATATACGAGACTTCTTCTTTTTCTAGCCATAACAATATTATACCCCCAAAACCTCATTTAATCGAGAATAAAAAGAAAAGGCAATTACTAAAAAAGTAACTGCCCTATCAGTAGAAATCTTATTTAACGAGTTCCTTAACTTTAGCCTTTTTACCTGTAAGACCCTTAAGGTAGTTCAGCTTAGCTCTTCTTACCTTACCTCTTCTTACTACTTCAACCTTCTCAACAAGTGGAGAATGAAGTGGCCAAGTCTTCTCAACACCAACACCGTTAGAAATCTTTCTTACAGTGAATGTAGCACGGTTGCTTCCGCCCTGGATCTTCTTAACTGTACCCTCGAAAACCTGTACTCTTTCGCGGTTACCTTCCTTGATCTTTCCGTAAACCTTAACTGTGTCACCTGTATGGAATTCAGGTGCGTTTGCATTGAGCTGCTCTTTCTCGAGCTCTTCGATAATTGTACTCATCTCTAAATCTCTCCTATTATTAAACTGGACGTTCTTAATACTCTTAAGTAACAGAGGACCGTCTATTTTCACAACGTACTATAATATAACACATTTACAAGGGTTTAGTCAACAATATTATAAATTTTCAGGTCCGAAACTCTCTGGTAAGAGTTCTTCCAAAGTATATTCCTTGTAATCATCAGGAGCTTTAACCAGTAAGATCTTCATATCTGGCTTGCCAAATTCCCTGATGACTTGCCTGCACACGCCGCATGGAGGGCAATAATCAGTAGGTTCAAAGCCTTCTTTGCCTCCTGCAATAGCTATAGCAGTAAATTCTCTATATCCTTCACTTACAGCCTTATATATAGCATTTCTTTCAGCACATATACCAGGTGAATATGAAGCATTTTCAGCATTACAACCTGTAAATATTTTACCGTCCTTGGTCAAAAGTGCTGCTCCAACACAAAAATGTGAATATGGAGTGTATGACATAGAACGCATTTTTAAAGCTTTAGTTGCAAGTTCTTTTTTATCCATTTTTACCATCTTCCTTAATAAGTGTTCTAATAGCTTCAATAGCTGTACGGATTGCTGCATCTGTATCATGAGCCTGAGGATTGTCGAGACCTCTCTTAGCTCTCTCCTGATTAGCAACAACATGAAGTACTGAACCTACTCTGGCTCTAAGGAAACCACCTACGATAAACAATGCAGCTGATTCCATCTCAGAAGCAAGGGCTCCACATCTGATCCATGCTTCCCAGTTATTCTGCAGAGTAGCTGCAACAGGCATAACCTCTGGCTCATGCTGTCCATAGAAAGAGTCTTTGCACTGTACAACACCTACGTGAGTATTAAATCCGCCTTTTTTAGCTGCATCAACAAGTGCATTGGTAACAGCAAAATCTGATACTGCTGGATATTCAATAGGAGCATACTCTCTACTTGTACCTTCCATACGGATAGCACCTGTAGCAACTACAATATCTCCGCCTTTAACATCAAGCTGCATTCCTCCGCATGTACCAACTCTAATAAATGTATCAGCACCGCTCTTATAGAGTTCTTCCATAGCGATAGCTGCTGATGGTCCACCGATACCTGTAGAAGTAACACTTACTTTTACTCCATCAAGGAAACCTGTGTATGTAACAAATTCTCTATTTTCTGCAACTTTTTGGGGATCATCAAAGTACTTTGCGATTTTTTCGCATCTGCCCGGATCTCCTGGTAAGATTACATATCGTCCAACCATGTCCTTATTTGTGTGAATATGGTACTGTATTCCAGCGCCTTCTGTATAATCTACCATTTTACCCTCCTTACAAAAGACCATCCATTACATGAATAGTTATTAAACCATTTTCTATATCGACATTTTTGATGCAATCAGAAATAGCAGGAATAAGAATTGTCTCTTCTCCCCCTTCTCTCTGCATTTCATAAACGTCATTTGCTCCAGTTGAAATGACTTCTTTCAACACTCCAAGCTCATTGCCTTCTTCATCACAGATAGTAAGACCAATGAGATCAGATGCATAATATTCATTTTTTCCAAGCTTTTGCGCATCACTTCTTGGAATGATAAGTTCCTTACCGCGGAGCTTTTCAACATCTTCAATAGTATTAAATTCTTTGAATTTAACTATTACAAATTTTTTGAAGAATTTTACGCTCTGTACATTTAGTTCTATTCTTCCTTCTCTTCCGGATTCCATAATGACCTTCTTTAATTTCTTAAATCTGGCAGGATCATCTGTAGTAGGAAAAACATTAACTTCGCCGTGTAAACCATGTGGTTTTGAAATTATACCAATCTGAAAATATTCTGTCATTTCTTCCGCCTTTTCTTTTTAGGAACTTCAGGGTGTTCTAAAACCCACTTTTCGTACAGATCAGGTCTTCTCTCCTTTGTACGGAGTTTAGACTGTTCCAGTCTCCATTCATCAACTTTTGCATGATTTCCTGAAAGAAGTATCTCAGGAACCTTTTTGCCCATCCATTCTTCAGGTCTGGAATACTGCGGATACTCTAAAAGACCATCCTGGAATGATTCAGTTTCAGCAGAATCCGAATTGTTAAGTACTCCGGGAACCAGTCGGGATATGGCATCTATCATTACCATGGCAGGCAGCTCACCACCTGTCAGGACATAATCTCCAATTGAAATATAGTCTGTGACTATCTCCTCAAGAACTCTCTCATCAACACCTTCATAATGACCACATAAAAAGATAAGATCATCTTCCTTGGCATATTCTCTAGCCATAGACTGATCAAAAACTTTTCCTTGAGGGGTTACGTATATAACTCTTGGGTTTGCACCCTCTTTTTCCTTACGGATATTTTCAACTATAGCTTTATGGCAATCATAAATAGGCTGAGCCTGCATCAGCATACCTGCTCCACCGCCATATGTATAATCATCAACTTTTTTATGTTTATCAATAGTATAATCTCTGATATTGACAGCATCAATACTTATATATCCAGCCTCCTTGGCTCTTCCAAGTATACTGGTCTCAAGCCCCTGTCTTATCATATCAGGGAACAATGTCATAATATGGAAATTCATCCATATCCTCCTCGTTTAATAGGGAATAAAAAAGCCGAACAAAGAATACAGAAATCCTCTTTTCTTCATTCGGCTTATATTTAATATTGAGCTAAAGGCGTAAATAGTTAATCAAACTATTTCTACATCAACCTTAACATTTTCTCTGGTGGATGCTGCCTTTACAACAGCGCGAATTGCCTTAGCAATACGACCCTGTTTTCCGATAACCTTACCCATATCTGATGGTGCTACATGAAGCTCAATCATGATGTTACGTCCATCAGCCTTCTCTGTAACTACAACCTGATCTGGATTATCGACAAGAGCTTTTGCAATTACTTCAACTAATTCTTTCATAAATCCACCTCCGGTAGTATAGTTCATATCAGTAAATAATTATAATTTACTTTACAATACCGGCCTGTTTGAATAACTTATTTACAGATTCTGTAGGCTGAGCACCGTTAGCAAGCCACTTCTTAGCAAGCTCTTCGTTAAGCTTTACTGTGCTTGGATCTGTGTTAGGATCATATGTTCCAAGCTCCTCGATAGCCTTACCCTGTACAGGGAACTTTGAATCTGAAACTACGATTCTGTAGAAAGGAACCTTCTTCTTACCGATTCTCTTTAATCTGATCTTTACTGCCATTTTAATTTTCCTCCATTAAATGAAATAAAATAGTTTTTGTTTTTTTATATGAATCATTCCAGCTAAGCTGAGAAACATATCATAAATTAGAAAAATCTGTTTTTGCCGAATCCGCCAAGTCCACCAAGACCACCAAACGGATTAAAACGACCTTTTTTACCCATAAGACCAGGCATCTGTTTCATCATCTTCTGCATCTGGTCAAACTGCTTGATAAATCTGTTTACCTCTGCAATATCCACGCCGGCACCCTTGGCTATACGGTGCTTTCTCTGAGGATTCATAAGCTTAGGATTACGTCTTTCCTCAGGTGTCATGCTAAGTACGATTGCTTCAAGATGAGCAAGTTTCTTTTCATCCGGCAACTGGTCATCACTGATGCTGCCCATACCAGGCATCATACTCATGATACTGCCGATTCCGCCCATCTTACGGATCTGCTTCATACTCTCAAGGTACATTTCAAAGTCAAATTTGCCCTTTTTCATTCGGGCAGCCATTTCACGGTCTTTTTCTTCGTCTCTTTCCTGATTAGCTTCAACAGCTTTATCAATAAGACTGAGAACATCACCCATACCAAGGATACGGCTTGCCATACGATCCGGATAAAACTGTTCAAGATCTGTAAGCTTTTCGCCCATTCCTACATACAATATAGGCTTACCAGTAACGGCTCTTGCTGAAAGAGCAGCACCACCTCTGGTGTCGCCATCAAGCTTGGAAAGAATGATTCCATCAATACCGATTCGTGTATTGAATTCGTTGGCAACATCTACAGCAGCCTGACCTGTCATGGCATCGACAACAAGAATTGTCTGATGTACTGTAACAGCGGCTTTGATGTCTTCAAGCTCTTTCATCATATCTTCATCGATCTGCAGTCGACCTGCAGTATCGAGAATGACTACATTATTTCTGTTAGCTTTGGCCTGTTCCATAGCTTTTGTAGCTATCTCGACCGGACTAACATCTGTTCCAAGTGAAAAGAAATCTGCTTCAACCTTCTGAGCATTGATCTGCAACTGATCTACAGCGGCAGGTCTATATATATCACCTGCAACAAGGAGTGGTCTCTTACCCTTTAGCTTCATCTTAGAAGCAAGCTTGGCTGCAGCAGTTGTTTTACCTGCACCCTGAAGACCACACATCATGATGACTGTTATTTCTCCGCCATCCTGATATTTAATCTCTGTTGTTTCAGAACCCATTAAAGAAATAAGTTCTTCATTAACAATCTTAATAACCATCTGACCAGGATTAAGTCCATTTAAAACATCCTGACCAACAGCTCTTTCCTGAACCGAATTAACAAACTGCTTAACAACTTTAAAGTTGACATCAGCTTCAAGAAGCGCCATCTTAACTTCCTTAAGAGCAAGTTTAACATCTTCCTCAGAAAGACGTCCCTTTCCCTTAAGATTCTTAAATACATTTTGTAATTTATCTGTAAGACTTTCGAAAGCCATTTAAGAAAGCTCCTCTAGTATATTATCAGCAATACTGCCAATCTCTGTTATAAGTTCTTCTCTGCTCAGTTCCTGTTTATCCATATCCTTAAGTCTCTGAGCACATGCAGAAATCTTTCTATATCTTTCTACCATATGGAGTTTATCTTCATAGCCCTCCATAGTAGCAGTACATCTTTTGATCAGGTCATGTACACCCTGTCTGCTGATCCCATGTTCAAGTGCTATCTCATTAAGTGAGAGATCATCATAAACAGCAGCCTCATATATATTTCTCTGATGCTCTGTCAGCAGTTCTCCATAAAAGTCATACAGCAATCCGTTGTCTACTAAATCTTTCATAGTATATCCTTCCTACATGACTTTGTGCCATTAATCCAAAGAAAAAGGCACAATAAGTATAATAACTTATGTGCCTATAAGTGTCAAGTATTTTTTCTTTACACCTTAATTATTTGCATAATCAATTATGGAAATATTCAGATCCACGTCTCCATCAATTCCAGGAATCGATCCTGTTGAGGAGTACTGCCACATTCCAAATTTATATGGATAATATAATGGTGTACCATAATATGCGATCCAAGTGTCATAATCAGAAAGCTGTTTAGCATCCAACAGTAATGTAAAGGATTTGACATTACCATATATAACAGCTTCATAGCCAGCTCCTTCTACAGTACTGCAAAAAGTCTGTGCGATAGCTGTATACTGACTCTGATTAAGCTCATTAGTCCTGGCTGAAGTAGAATCAGCAGACTCAATATCAAGAACAACGGGATATGTGATGTCATAAGGCTCAATGAGATCAAGTACAAACTGTGCTTCTTCCTGTGCCTCTTCTTCTGAAACTGCCTGAGAATAGAAATATACTCCCACATTTATACCATTAGCAATAGCATTTTCTATATTGTACTCAAATGTATCATCTTCAAGGAGCTTACCTTCTGTTGATCCTCTGAGTCCTACTCTTATGATTGCAAAATCAATACCATAATCTGCAACCTGTTCCCAGTCAATCTCACCCTGGAACCTTGAAACGTCTATTCCTTTATAAAACTGAAGTGATGTATCCTCACCGGTATATTCCAGAAAGCCATCATCATTTATGGCAAAATCTTCGCTTCCAAAAGCATGATGTTCAATTTCATCCGTGATCGGAAAAAAGTAATATCTTCCATTGTCTGCAACTACAAGCTGATCAGTAAATACAGAACGGATGGTAGAAATAGTGCTGTCCCCGTTTTCCAGCTTGGACTGCATAAGTTCAAGTATAGATTCTTTTCCCGTTTCCTCTGCCTCGTTCTTGGCTGCATCTATCAATATCTGAGTTTCAGATGTTGTGTAGTAGCCTTCCTCGTTAAGTGCTTCAAGTTCGCTTTGCATAGCCTCTTCTTCTTTTCTCAGATTGGCATTACGCAAAAGAAGTACTATACAAAAAGACAGTGCCATTAAGGCAACAAGACTTAGAAAAATAATTGAAATAATGCTTTGTGTTTTAGCTTTTCTGTTCAAAGTAATCCCCCGTTACATAATCATTTCAAAAATTCCAGATAACGCCATCATCAGATGCGTTCATCAAAATAGCTTTTATAGCCTTCGCCAAAGATCTCAGTTGCACTTGTTACGATCATAAATGCATCCGGATCTTCTTCTCTTACAATATCCTCAGCCATAGGAGAAAGTCTCTTTTTAATTACACACATGATTACTTTCTTCTTTTCCCCACTATATGCACCTTCACCAAATATATGAGTTGCACCGGCATCGAGCTCTACAAGAAGTCTGTGTGTGATCACATCAGGCTTATCAGAAATGATGTATATGAGCTTAGCGCCGTCTCTGCCATATAAAACCAGATCCAGTACAAAAGAAGTTATCATACAGGCAAGAAGTGAATATAATGCAGCGTTGATATCTCTAAATACAAATCCTGCAAATATTACTACTGCCAGATCAGTCATGAAAAAGAGTACACCGGTCTTTAAATGAGGGAACTGTATCCTGAGGATCTTGATGATGATATCAGAGCCTCCGGAAGTAGCTCCATGCTTAAAGATCAGTCCCATGCCAAGTGCTGTCAGAGCACTTCCAAATATGACACCCAAAAGGATATCGTGTACTGCAAAAACTGCAAAATACTTCGCAATAATATCCGTAAAGAAGGAAATCATAGCGGTAGCATAAATTGTAGAAATAATAAACTTGATACCAAATTTCCACATTCCAAGTATCAATACCGGAACGTTAAGTATCCAAAACCAAAGACCTACGCCCAACCCAAAGATACGATTAAGTCCTATAGCTATGCCCGTAAATCCGCCGGGAGCCAGATCATTCACATCACTGAACAATGCAGTTCCTATTCCATAAATAACAGCGGCAAAAGCAATTATTGTATAGTTTACTACCACTTTTTTAATTTTCTTCTTTAACATATTAAATATTTGTCCTTACTACTCTTGGCTTATAGCCTTCTTTCTCCAGAGCATCCAGAATCTGGTTCTTGTGCTGAGTTCCGAATGCTTCAAGTGTTATTCTCAGCTCAACAGCTGCATTTCTATTGATAGATACAAACTGGTTGTGTTCAAGCTTAATAACGTTACCGCTTACGCCTGCTATAACTCCTGAAACTTTAGACAGTTCACCTGGCTTATCCGGAAGAAGAACAGATACAGTAAATATTCTGTCTCTCTTGATAAGTCCCTGCTGAACTACAGATGACATAGTGATAACGTCCATGTTACCGCCTGAAAGAACACAGGCAATTCTCTTATCCTGTACATCCTTAAGCTGCTTAAGAGCTGCTACGCTCAGAAGACCGGAGTTTTCAACTACCATCTTATGATTTTCAACCATATCAAGGAAAGCAACAACAAGATCTTCATCAGGAACTGTGATGATCTCATCGATATTCTTTGCAATATATGGGAATATCTTTTCTCCAGGTGTCTTTACTGCTGTACCATCAGCAATAGTATTTACTCCACCAAGTGTAACTACATGACCAGCCTTGAGAGATTCCTGCATACAATTAGCACCTGCAGGCTCAACACCGATTACTTTTATATTTGGATTAAGAAGCTTGGCAAGTGTTGAAACACCTGTTGCAAGACCGCCTCCACCAATTGGAACAAGGATGATATCAACAGTTGGAAGTTCCTTGAAGATCTCCATTGCGATAGTTCCCTGTCCTGTAGCAACATCATAATCATCAAAAGGATGAACAAATGTATAGCCATTTTCATCTGCAAGCTTGTATGCATATTCACAAGCTTCATCATATACATCACCGTGCAGGATGACTTCTGCTCCAAGAGCCTTTGTTCTGTTGACCTTGATGAGCGGAGTTGTTGTAGGCATTACGATTGTTGCCTTTACTCCATAACTCTTTGCTGCATAAGCAACACCCTGGGCATGGTTGCCGGCTGATGCTGTAATAAGTCCCTTTTGTCTTTCTTCTTCAGACATAGTAGTGATCTTATAATATGCACCCCTAACCTTATAAGCACCGGTTCTCTGAAGATTTTCAGGCTTAAGATATACTTTTCCGCCTGTCTGATTGCTCCAGTAATCACTATAAATAAGCTTTGTTTCAAGTGTTACTTTTTTTACATCTTCATATGCTTCTTCAAACTTTTTCAATGTAAGATATTCTTCATTGTTACCCATACTACATTACTCCTCCAGAAATAATAAATTGATTCCCCCTAGCATAGCTGATCAATATAGCCCCGTTATCAGCTAAATAAAGCATTAACAAAATCTTCAGAATTAAAGCGTTCAAGATCATCAATAGACTCACCAACGCCTATATATTTAACCGGAATATTAAGTTCTGAAACGATTGCAACAGCAATACCACCCTTGGCAGTTCCGTCAAGCTTGGTAAGAACTATTCCGGTAAGTGATGCTACGTCACCAAATTCTCTGGCCTGAGACAATGCATTCTGACCTGTAGTTCCGTCAAGAACTATAAAGTTTTCTCTGTAGCAGTCAGGAAGTTCTCTATCAATGATCTTATTCATCTTTCTGAGCTCTTCCATAAGATTCTTTTTATTGTGCAGTCTTCCTGCTGTATCCACGATCAGGATATCACAGTTTCTGGACTTGAAAGCATTGACAGCATCATAAATAACGCTGGCAGGATCTGCGCCCTCTTTACCAGTTATGATAGGTACTCCTGCTCTATTTGTCCATTCCTGAAGCTGTTCTGTTGCAGCTGCTCTATAGGTATCAGCTGCAGCAACAAGAACTTTCTTACCTTCATTTTTGAATATAGCAGCAAGCTTTCCGGCTGATGTTGTTTTACCAACACCGTTAACGCCGATAATGAAAATTACAGCAGGGTGATTTTCAAATTCATAAGCACCTTCATCTGTTTTCATCTGCTCGCGAATATTATCAATCAGCAATTGCTTGCAATCAGCAGTTGAACGTATCTTTTTCTCATTTACCTGTTGTCTGAGACCGTCCATGATCCTGCTGGTAGCATTGACACCGATGTCTCCCATGATCAGAGTCTCTTCAAGCTCATCATAGAAATCTTCATCAATATCAGAATAGCCATTAAAAACGTTGTCTATGCCTCTAACAATATTATCTCTTGTTTTAGACAGACCGCCTTGTAATTTAGAAAAAAATCCCATTTAATTAGTTAACTCCTTATCAATGAGGTTTACGCTAACAAGCGTTGAAACACCCTTTTCCTGCATAGTAATACCATAAAGCCTGTCAGCACTTTCCATTGTACCACGACGGTGAGTAATTACAATAAACTGAGTTGATTTAAGCTTATGTAAGTATCTTGCAAATCTGACTACGTTATTTTCATCAAGGGCAGCCTCGATCTCATCAAGCAGACAGAATGGTGATGGCTTCAGGTTCTGTATTGCAAAAAGCAGTGCAATTGCTGTAAGCGCCTTTTCTCCACCAGAGAGCTGCATCATGTTTACAAGCTTCTTTCCCGGTGGCTGAGAATTGATCCTGATTCCTGCTTCAAGGATATCTTCACCTTCAACAAGTTCAAGACTACCTTTACCACCGCCAAACATTTCTTTAAATACCTTATCAAATTCCACAGATATCTTTTTAAACTGTTCAGCAAACTGCTCTCTCATTGAATTATCAAGGTCTTCAATGATCACACGAAGCTGTTTCTCAGCAATTATCAGATCATCATGCTGAGTCTTCATAAATGTATATCGTTCCATAAGGTTTTTATAGTCTTCAATAGCATTTACGTTAACATCACCCAGCTTTTTAATAGAATCTTTAAGTGAAAAGATCTGTTTTCTCATGGCCGGAACATCATTCATGCTCTCATCTCTGAGATTTGAAGCATCTGTTAAAGTGATCTCATACTCATTCCACATATAGTTGATCTGAGATTCGATAGCTTCCTGGCATCTGTCACGTTTTGCTGAAAGACGGGTCACTTCCTTATCAAGACTGCTGATCTGTTCTGACAGTTCTTCAGTAGTCTTAAAGAATGACTTCTGGTTAACAGACAACTCTTCCTTCTTGGCTCTCTTTTCTTCAAGTTCTTTATTTGTCGTATCCTGAACGCCGCTGGAAGCCTCAATAGTAAGCTTGATCTGTTCAATATTGTTCTTCTTTTCTTCAAGGCTCTGAGCATTATTTTCAATAGATTCAAGGATCTCATCTAAAGACTGCTGCTCCTGACCAATTTCAGCATTGATACGATCGATATTCTGCTGCTGGAATCCCTGTTTCTGAGCAATCTTCTCAAATTCAATATCCCATTGTGATGTATTCTCGTTTTCTGCAGCTTCTTCTTCATGAAGAATATCCAGAGTCTTCTGATGCTCTGAAACCTTTTCTGTACACTCTTTTTCAAGATTTTCAGAATCAGTAAGAGCTTTTTCAGCCTCAGCCTTAGCCTCCTGGATCTCCTTCATCTGCTTCTCAATGTCATCACTTTCGGCCTTGAGATCAGAATAGTCACCCTTTTGCTGCCTCTGCTTTTCTTCTTCATTTACCACGTTAAGACGAGCTGTATTCTGTTCAATAAACTTGGACTGAAGTGTTGTCCTAATGGTCTCAACCTCAGTTCTGAGTTCATTACGCTTATTCTTAATGTCTTCTATTTCTTTTTGATATTTCTCAATATCTTTTTCGCATTTTTTGACTGTCGCTTCAAGTTCATCCATCTCACGACGTCTTCCAAGAAGGTTGGAATTGTTCTTAAAGGCACCACCACTGATAGCACCACCAGGAACAAGGAGTTCACCTTCAAGTGTGACCATACGGATCGTATAATTAAACTTTCTGTTGATATTAACAGCATTATCAATATTATCAACTACTACGATCCTTCCAAGCATAGCCTTGGCAACATTTACATATCTTGGATCCGTATTAACAAGTTCATCAGCCATACCAAGGACACCATCTTCCTCAAGAACCTCTTTAGCCTTGATCTCCTGAGGATTGGTAATACTTGTCAGAGGTAAAAATGTTGCTCTTCCTGCCTTAGACTTTTTAAGATAGGCGATCATCTTCTTGGCTGTTTCTTCATCATCTGTAACGATGTTCTGGATATTACCACCAAGAGCTATTTCAATAGCAGTCTCATATTTTGGATCTGTCTTGATGATATCAGCAACAACACCGATGATACCTGGTGTATCATCCTTGCGCTCCATAACCTTCTTAACAGAACCGCCATATCCTTCGTATCTCTCAGTCAGATTGGCAAGAGCTTCCAGCTTGGCCTTTTCCTGATGAAGAGTATTAGTAGCCTCTCTGAGCTTCTGATCCGTGCCGGTAAGTCTGCCCTTTATGCCTGACAATTCTTCTTCCTTGGCCTTCTGCTCATTATTGAGATTGGTAATTTCTTCATTGATCTTGTCAAATTCAGCTTTAAGTCGTTTAATAGTCTCTTCAGCCTTTGATTCATCAGACTGTGCTCTAACAAGCTTACTAGTAAGTTCAGCCTTACGAATGTTATTCTGCTCTTTTCTGGTCTCAAGACTACTGAGCTTGGACTTAATATTAGCTCTGGTATTAAGAGTCTCAATGATCTTACTCTTACAATCTTCGACAGCTTCATTTATTTCTTCAATCCTTGCCTGAACCTTGGCGAGCTTTTCTCTGGCTTCGTCACGCTTCTTAGAAAGATTTTCTACTTCCTTATCTATTTCAGCCTTTTCAGCAAGATACTTTTCTTTTTCAGCATTCTTGTCAGCAATCTTTTTCTCTTCGTCCTTTTTCCTGCTCTGGAAATGAAGATCATTCTCTGTTGCAGACTTGATCTGCTCATTTAAGATACCGATCTGGCCTTCAAGCTTTTCTCTTTTGACAGAAGTATCTGTAAGTCTTGTTCTTGCTTCTTCAATTTCTTTATCAAGAACTTCGATATCAGCCTGGATCTTGTCATACTCTTCACGAGTCTGAGTATATTTATTCTTAGTCTCTTCAAGATGTTCGCCTGCGATCACCAGGTTCTTTTCAGCCTCTTCCAGCTGAGTTTTCTGGTTACCGTTTTCCAAAAGAAACATATTTACATCAAGAGTCTTAAGCTCCTCCCTGTATTTCAGGAACTCTTTAGCCTTTTCAGACTGCTTTTCCAAAGGTCCGACCTGCTTTTCAAGCTCTGAAAGAATGTCATTAAGACGAGTAAGGTTTGTTTTCTCTTCTTCCAGCTTTTTGATAGCAGTTTCTTTACGAAGCTTGAACTTTACAATTCCAGCAGCTTCATCAAAAAGATTTCTTCGATCCTCAGGTTTACTACTTAAGATCTGTTCGATCTGACCCTGTCCAATGATAGAGTAACCCTCTTTACCGATACCTGTATCGTAAAAGAGTTCATTAACATCCTTCAGTCGGCAGATAGTACCGTTTATCATGTACTCGCTTTCGCCTGAACGATATAGTCTTCTGGACACTGTTACTTCATCATAATCAATTGGCAGGGAATGATCAGAATTATCAAGAGTGATTGCAACAAAAGCGTAGCCCAGAGGCTTTCTAAGCTCTGTGCCCGCAAAAATAACATCCTGCATGGAAGCTCCACGCAGCTGTTTGATACGCTGTTCACCGAGAACCCAGCGAACAGCATCCGCAACATTACTTTTTCCAGAACCATTAGGTCCTACAATAGCTGTAATACCATTGTGAAACTCAAAATTGATTTTATTAGCAAAGGATTTAAATCCGTGTATCTCAATACTTTTAAGGTACATTTTTAGTATTCTTCATTGCAAGAATCGCCTCGTAAGCAGCTTTCTGTTCAGCAGCCTTCTTGGTTCTTCCTGCCCCCTCTCCCATTTTCTTATCACCAACATAAACGGCAGTCTTGAATATTTTATCATGCTCTGGACCACTTTCGCCACACAATTCATAGCGAACAGCTCCAACCTGACTGCTCTGAACCATTTCCTGCAAAACAGATTTACTATCATAAAAGATCTGCTTGTTTTCAAGGTCAGATAAAATAAATTTGTCTATGTGATTTTTGGCATATTCAATACCGCCATCAAGGTAGATCGCACCTATGACAGCCTCCATAACATCAGAGATAATAGACTCTCTGTGTCTTCCTCCAGTAGCCTCTTCGCCCTTGCCCAAAATAATATATTCAGCAAGTCCTATGTCAGCTGCGCAATATGCCAGTGCAGCCTCACATACCATTGAAGCCCTCATCTTGGTCATTTCGCCCTCTTTTTTATTTGGATAAGTCTTGAATAAAAAAGTACTTGAAACCATCTCAAGGACAGAATCACCAAGGAACTCCAATCTTTCATAATCAGGCATTTTATTTATCTTTTGTTCATTTGCAAAAGATGAATGTGTAAGAGCCTGACGAAGTAGTTTAATATCATTGAACTTGTAACCGATCTTGTTTTCAAGCTCATGCATTTTTTCTTCAGTTATCATATATTGCCTTTCTCTTAGAAATATAGCTACTATATAATAAACAAGGTATGAAACTATTAAAGCTTCATACCTCTATTGTTCAACGTAAAATTACATTCACAAGAAAATGCAAATTATTTCTCGCTGACAGCAGCCTTTAATAATTCAACAGCTTCTCCAACAGTAGAGATCTTCTCTGCTTTTTCCGGATCGATCTTTACATCAAATTCATCTTCAATACCCATAATGATCTGGAATACGTCAAGAGAATCTGCACCAAGATCATCTGTAAATGTTGTATCCATCTTGATCTCCTCAGGATCAACATTAAGTACATTTGCAATAACTTCCTTAAGCTTCTCTAATTCCATAACTTCTCCTATCCATACCTTAAATTAAATATATAAGTTAGTCTTGTACAGACAACTTTTCACTAATTTTTTCAGAAATATGCTGCTCACTGAATGTAACGCACTGCAGAATAGAGTTTTTAACTTCTACTGACTTGGCACTTCCGTGAGTCTTAACTACAAGGCCATTAAGTCCAAGCATTGGTGCACCACCATACTGCTTAACATCAAATGCCTTAAGTGTTTTCTTAAGATCATCCTTTACAAGAAGTGCTCCGATCTTTGTCTTGAGTGAAGACATAAATGTCTTTTTAACAAGTCCAAGAAGTGTGCTTGCTACTCCTTCATACATCTTAAGTACGATATTTCCGCTGAAGGCTTCACAGACAATTACATCTGCTGCGCCTGAAGGGATATCCCTTGCCTCGATACTTCCAATAAAGTTGATATCAGGACAGTTCTTGAGAAGCGGGAATGTCTCTTTTACAAGAGCATTACCTTTTTCCTCTTCTGCTCCAATATTAAGTATTGCTACTCTTGGATTAGGTATACCGATAACATTTTCCATGTATACTGAACCCATCTTAGCAAACTGTACTAAATGAGAAGATCTGGCATCAACATTGGCTCCACAGTCAATAAGTAATGAAACGCCCTTTTCATTAGGAATAAGTGGTGCAAGAGGAGCTCTCTCAACACCCTTGATACGTCCAACGATAACCTGACCGCCTACCAAAGTAGCACCTGTGCTTCCCGCAGAAACAAAAGCGTCAGCATCACCATGCTTTATCATAAACATTCCCTTAACAAGGGAAGAATCTTTCTTGGTTCTGATAGCCATGACCGGTGGCTCTGCCATCTCGATCACTTCAGTTGCATTGACAACTTCAACTCTTTCAGGATCATATTCATATTTTGAAAGCTCGTTTTTTACTAATTCCTCTTTACCGATGAGAAAAACCTTTAAAGTTGATGACTCTTTAACAGCTTCGATCGCACCCTTGACGATCTCGCCAGGAGCATTATCTCCACCCATAGCATCAACAACAACCCTAACCAGGTTAGACATTGTATTTCCTCCCCTATCTATAAACTCACAACAATTATGATACAAGAGTGAATTGCAAAAATCAAGGCTTTCCAAATTACTTGGAAAGCCTTTAAAATTCAATCAATATATACAGTATAGCTGATTAGAATTATGCCTCTACTTCAACATACTTCTTCTGTGCATAATAACCACAAGCCTTACAAACCTTGTGTGGCTCCATAAGAGCACCGCACTTAGCACATTTAACCAGTGTAGGAGCAGTCATTTTCCAGTTTGCTCTTCTCTGATCTCTGTGACCCTTAGATGATTTATTCTTAGGACAGATAGACATTTCAGTAACACCTCCTTACAGCATCCGTATCAATAATTGTCTGCTTTTGCAGGCAACATTTACGTCTATTTCGTTAACACACTTGATAAAGTTTACCATTACGCATAACGTTTGTCAACATCTTTCTGAATTCTTAGGGCAAAAACTTCATTAAAATAAGTCATAACTTGTATTTCTTTAATATACTCTTTTGCTCGTCAGTTATGCGAAAGCTTTCTCTAGCCTTTTGTATGGTTTTATTCTGGACCCATTTATCAAGCTTCATTGACTCTATATATGGTATAACACAATCCCACTGTTTTGCAAGTGCCGTAGCCATATACCACGCGATTTCCATATTGATATAATATTCCTGAGACCTTACCCGAATGACTTTTTGAATATATTCTTCTTTAAAATCCTCATCCAAAAAGTGCTTCATAAGCATGCCTATAGCAAATCTTACAGTATACGTGTGTTCTGAAGAAAGCCATTTATCAATATAAGGTAACAGTTCCTCCTTGTGCTTCTTAAAAGCCTTGGGAGACATCTGATCGCAGGTAGCCCAATTATCTACATAAGGAAGGAAAGCTTCTAATTTGTTTATAGCCTCATTAAAATCAGAGCTTTCTGAAATAATGAATGCATGGAGCTGATTTTCTTCAAAATACCGATGTGGCAGTTCTGATAAAAAAGTCTCGCAGCATTCGCTCTTTTTAATTTCTTTAGCAAGAGCACGAAGCTTCGGAGTCCTTACGCCGATCACATTATCTTGTGAAACTGATGGGATCAGATTCCCCTGAAAAGCCCCATACTTTTCATCTCGATTGTCTTGTAAGAGTTGTACTATATATTCCATTGATCCCACCTTAAAAAACTTACATCCTATAATAAAGTGCTAAACTCAACCTGCAATTCCATTAGTAGCAAGTACAGAACAAGGTTTATCAAAGCAGACCTCCTGGCCTTCAAATGTTGTAACCTTTCCTCCTGCTTCATTAACAATAAGAAGACCAGCTGCATAATCCCACGGCTGAAGTATCAGTTCAAAATACAACTCAGCTCGTCCTGCTGCTATGCTGCACAGATCCAGAGCTGCAGAGCCGCTTCTTCTTATATCCATACTTCTTTTAAAATAATCATAAGCTACATCAAATGATTTTCTGCTCAATTCTTCATAATAAGGAGCTGTACCAAATAAAACTATCCCATTGGAAAGATCCTTATCAGAAACATGAATTTTCTCACCATTGCAATATGAACCATATCCTGAAACAGCTGTAAACATCTCATCCAAATACGGATTATAGACAACGCCTAAAAAGGGATGTCCGTCCTTTAACAGGCCTATAGATATAGCACTGGCATGATAATCCTTAATAAAATTAGTTGTTCCATCAATTGGATCAACAATGAAGGCGTAACCCGAGCTCAAAATTTCATTGTTTTCGCCTTCCTCTCCAACAAAAACAGCTTCAGGAAGCAGCTTTAAGAGCTTATCTTCAAGGATGTCCTGAACCTTTTTATCATATTCAGTCACAAAATTGGCATGACCCTCTTTAGAAGCGATCACATTGGTATCTCTATCAGCATTAAGTATTACATTGCCACATTCCCGGGCAACTGCTTCAATACTGCATAATAGTCTTCCAGTCTCATTTTTTACAGGCATTTTGAGATATTCCAAAGCTCTTTCCAGATCAGGCAAAATAATCTCTGCCTTTTGTCTCATTTCATCATCAGGAGCGATGATATCCGGAACCATGATTGGATGTGTCCCAGCGTCAAAGGCTGCTCTGATACCGTTGTAGGAATCTTCGATCACATATGCATTTTCAGGTGCTACGCCAAGCATTTCGCAGGCTTTTAAGAAAATATCAGGACTCGGCTTACTTTTTTCAACCATATCTCCGCAGACCAGTTCATCAAAATAATGAAGCAGTCCGGCGTCAGATAATTCCTGTATTACAGAGGCTTTTCTTGTAGATGAAGCAAGTGCGATCGGCACTCCCATTTTTTCAAGTCCCTCAAAAATATCATTAACATAAGGTTTTAGTGGAAGTCTGCCATTATCATATCTGGAATGAAAAATATCGCTGGACTGCTTACGGTATTCGTCATAAGCAAAATCCTCACCATAGGCTTCCATCAATATCTGTTTTGTGGCCTGTTCATTTCTTCCGATACACTGCAGTGCCACCGCATGCATGTTTTCAAGGCCATGCATATCGGCAACTTCTTCCATACATTCTATATAAGCTCTTTCGGAGTCAAATATCACTCCATCCATATCAAATATTACTGCAAATTCTTTTTTCATAAGCATCCTCATTCCTTCCCTAAACCATAATACCACAAAACATAGTTAAAAAAGCCCGTAAAGCCTTAGGGCTTTCTGCTATTTTTCTGAAAAGTAATAAATTTTCTCTTTTTTTAACTTTTTATCGATAAAACTTGAAAATATTGATATCATATATTAAGATATACTTACATTATAGAAACAATAAAGTATATGAGTTCTACAAAGCTTTAGTATTTCGCAAAAAGCTTCACGCACATTATACATGTATGTATTCTTGTGACTTCAAACAGAAAACCGCACTGGCTGCGGGTTTCGTAAGAAAATGATACAAGAGGAAAACAAGCCCTGCAGCGAAGCTGCCTTTAGATGGCTTGTTTTCAGGATTTTTGAC
>JAEEGH010007324.1_pt1 | contig 26611 bp, 21 predicted proteins | sample 9134181 | NCBI WGS metagenome assembly JAEEGH01 (sample SAMN16246544, study PRJNA631951) | gut metagenome | biome: gut microbiome; feature: rumen; material: DP-attached | host: Bos | place: Iran: Karaj | collected 2018-10 | reverse complement strand
TCTCCTACAAGGAGTTCGTCCGCCTCGCCGAAGGCAAGTGCGTCTTCGTGAAGACCAAACTTGAGAACGACTTCAAGGTCACTCCCGAGCAGCTCGAAGCCGCCATCACTCCTCGCACCAAGCTCATCATGTTCTCCTCGCCCAGCAACCCCACCGGCATGCTCTACACCAAGGAAGAGCTGAAAGGCATCGCCGAGGTCGTGGCCCGTCATGAGAACCTTTTCGTCATGGCCGACGAAATCTATGAGCACATCAACTTCGTGGGCAAGCATGAGAGTATCGCCCAGTTCCCCGAGGTCAAGGAGCGCGTCATCACCGTCAACGGCGTCGCCAAGGGTTTCGCCATGACCGGCTGGCGCATCGGCTTCATCGCCGCCCCCACCGTCATCGCCAAGGCCGCCAACAAGCTTCAGGGTCAGGTGACCAGCGCCACCTGTTCCATCGCCCAGAAGGCCACCGTCTGCGCCATGCTCATGGACCCCAAGACCAGCAAGGATATCATCGATATGCGCAACATCTTCCAGCAGCGCCGCGATATGGTCTATAAGCTCCTCTGCGACATCCCAGGCCTCAAAGTCCGTCTGCCGCAGGGCGCTTTCTACTTCTTCCCCGATTGCAGCTCCTACTACGGCAAGAGCTACAACGGCACCAAGGTTGAGAACTCGACCGACATGGCCTTCTACCTCCTCAACGAGGCCGGCGTGGCCACCGTCATGGGTTCCGCCTTCGGCGACGACAGCTGCATCCGCCTCTCCTACGCCACCTCCGAGGACCTCCTCCGCGAAGCCCTCCGCCGCATCAAAGAGGCCTTGGCCAAACTGCAGTAATTAGAAAACATATAACAAAGAAGAGGGAGCCTCAAGTGAGACTCCCTCTATATTTTTTTCGTATATGTCCTCTCATCTACCGCGGGGTGGCGGTGGAGGAACCCGACAATGTGCAGGCGAACGTGGGACGGCAGGCGGGCGACGAGGTGCCGTAGGTGAGGTCGCTCGAGCCGCTCACGCTGACGGCGATGCGGCTGCAGACAGTCACGTCGGCGTCGCTCGAGCCGCTAAGGCTGCCGGTGACGGCGTCGGTGTTGAACTCGACGGCGTGCAGGTCGCTGGCACCGCTGACCTCCATCTCCATAGTACCGGTGCAGGCACCGTGGATGGTGGCGGTCGAAGCACCGCTGATATCCATTTCGACCTCATCGCACATCAATCCGCCCTCGAACTTGGAAGCACCCGAAACCTCCATGTCGACATCGGCGGCTACCACATCGCCGTAGAACTTGCTGGCACCGGAGACCTCAACGTCGGACGTGACACCCTGCAGGTTGCCTATGAACGACGAGGCACCCGAAAGCTCGAGGTCCTTGAGTTGCATATTCAGCGGGAGAACCACCTTGCAGTCGCCAGAGGCGACAATCCAGCTGCGGGTAAAGCCGATATAAAGCGTGCCATCCTTGACCTCAAGCTTGAGCTTGCTGTGCAGGTCTTCGGGCACGGTGACCACAGCCTCGGTGACGTCGGCGCTGACTGTGACATCAAAAGCGTGGCTGACATCGAGCTTGGTATAGTTGCTATTGATGGGGTAGTTCATTGTGGTGGGATCGCCGTAGAACTTGGAGCAGGAGGCGAACATGCCTGTGAGGGCGGCGCAGAAGAAGAGTGCCGCAAGTCTAAGAGATTGTTTCTTCATGATAGTATTTTAAATTTTGGGGTTATGGGTTATAGGTTATGGGTTATGGAAACTTAGTGACTCAACTCAGAGCTGGGAGAAGGTTAGAGGTTATCGGCCCACTGACCAATAACCTTTACTACCTTACTACTTCTACTCCTTTACTACCTTTCAATTTTCAACTTTCAACTTTCACCTTTCACCTTCACTTAGTCTGCCTCGTAGATGAGGAGCTGGCCTTCGGCCCAGATGAAGAGCAGAGGGTCTTTCTCGTGCTTCTTGCTTATCCAGCAGCCGCCGTTGTCGGCGTCGATGACCATGTTGCAGTACTTCTTGTTGATTTTCTGCTCGGCCAGCAGGTGGTCGTCCTTGTCGTAGACCTGGAGGTAGGTGCTGCCGCCGTCGCGGACGATGGCATACATGATGTCGCCGCTGATGCCGTAGGTGATCATGTCTACGTGGTAGGTGTCTTGCACATATTGGCGCACCACGACTACGTCGGTCACGTGGTAGTCATACCAGTAGCTGTTGCAGTAGTGCCAGAAGCCGGGCCAGTACCAGGGACGCGGGGGGAAGGGGTCCCAGTAGACGGGGTGGCAGTGCACCATGTGGTGGTGCCAGGGGTGGTAGAAGTAGGGGGCAGGGTGGATGGGGCGTGCTGCCGGCGGGACATAGCCACCGGGGTGACCCGGGCGGGCGTAGGCGCCATGAGCCGAGGCCGGACGACCCGAGGCCGATATCGTGCCGGCGGGAGCCATGCTGGGGTTGTTCTGGCTGCCACGGCTGTGCACAGCTGCGCGGCTACCCTCGCGAGGGGCCGTTCCGCGGGCCGCGGCATCACCTCGCGTTGCAGGGGCCGTGCGACCAGCCTCGCGACCACGCACACCGGAGTGGCTGCCACGGGCTTCGGCACCGCTACGCGGAGAGGTGCTACCTGCACGCACCGCACTTCCGCGCTCGACCGACGAACGGCTCGGAGCGGTGAAGGAACCACGGCTCGTGCTGCTGGAACTCGACGAGCGGCTCGGGGCGCTGTAAGAACTGCTACGGCTCGAGCTGCTGCTCGACGAGCGGCTCGGCGAGCTGAAAGAGCTGCTGCGGCTCGAGCTACTGCTCGATGAGCGGCTCGGCGAACTGAAGGAACTGCTGCGGCTCGAACTGCTGCCCGACGAGCGGCTGCTGCTCACCGAACTGCTGTGACCGCCGCCACTGCGGCCTCCACCGCCGCGTTGTGCCAAGGCCGGCGTGGCGCTCAGCGCCAAGGCTACCATTGCAAGTGCGATTACTTTCGAAGTTTTCATATCTTTACTCCTTTCTTTATTTATTGTTTGTATTTTCGATTTTAATATTGCTACCTGCTATCAGCTACCTGCTTTTAATTCTCTTCTTTTTCTGATGCAAAAATACAACCTTTCCCCGAGGGAAATTCCTAAACCGTCCCCTATTTTTCCATACTCACCATAACACACTAATAATCAGGAATAGCACATTATTTATTTTTCACGAAAACCTTTATATAATAGAAAAATCATTTAAAATTAAAAACAATTTTGTATCTTTGCATCAAAATTATAGTAATGGCAAAAAAGAAAGAAATTGTAGAGGAGCCGTTGGAGAAACGTCTTTGGAAGGCTGCAGACAAGCTGCGCAAGAATATTGACGCGGCGGAATACAAGCATGTGGTGCTAGGGCTGATTTTCCTGCGCTATATATCTGTGGAGTTTGAGAGGCTATATAATGAACTGGTGAAGCAGCAGGCCGACGGTGCCGACCCCGAGGACCGTGAAGAGTATCTGGCCGAGAATGTGTTCTATGTGCCGGAGAGTGCCCGATGGAGTCATCTGGTGGCCAACGCCAAGAATCCGCAGATTGGCAAGCTCATCGACGATGCTATGGATGCCATCGAGCGTGAGAACCGTTCGCTGAAGGGTGTGCTGCCCAAGGTATTCTCGCGTCCCAACCTCGACCCCACGTCGTTGGGTGAGCTGATAGACCTCATCGGCAATTCCACGTTGGAGAACACCAGCACCCGCAGTGCCGACCTGCTTGGGCACGTGTTCGAATATTTCCTTGGCGAATTTGCTCTAGCCGAGGGCAAGAAGGGCGGTCAGTTCTATACGCCACGAAGCGTTGTGGAGTTGTTGGTGACAATGCTGGAGCCCTATCACGGCCGTGTGCTCGACCCCTGCTGTGGCTCTGGCGGTATGTTTGTGCAGAGCGACAAGTTTGTGCGTCAGCATCAGGGTCGTGTCGAGGATATCTCCATCTACGGACAGGAGAGCAACCAGACCACCTGGCGCCTTTGCAAGATGAACCTCGCCATACGCGGCATCGACGCCTCGCAGGTGAAGTGGAACACCGAAGGCTCGTTCCTCAACGACGCCCACAAGGACGTGAAGGCCGACTTTGTCATCGCCAATCCGCCGTTCAACGACAGCGACTGGAGTGGCGACCAGCTGCGTGGCGACGCCCGCTGGCAGTATGGTGTACCGCCCACTGGCAATGCCAACTTCGCCTGGATACAACACTTCATCTATCACCTCGCCCCCAACGGGCAGGCAGGCTTCGTGCTGGCTAAAGGCTCGCTGACCTCCAAGACAGGTGGCGAAGGCGACATCCGCCGTGCGCTTATCGACAAAGGCCTTATCGCCTGTATCGTCAACCTGCCGGCCAAGCTCTTCCTCAACACCCAGATTCCCGCTTGCCTGTGGTTTGTGACGCGCAACCGCAACAAGCGTGCTGGCGAAATACTGTTTATCGATGCGCGCAACAAGGGGCATCTCATCAACCGTCGCACTCGCGAACTGTCGGAGTACGACATTTTGGAGATTGCCAGAACTTACCATTTGTGGCGCGACGAAACATCGGTGGTTTCGACAGGCTCAACCACCGATAGTGCCAAGATGCCTGAGCTTGTCGAAGGCACCGTCTATCAGGACATCCCCGGCTTCTGCGCCTCGGTGCCCGTCAGCCGTGTGGCCGAACTGGACTATGTGCTCACCCCCGGCCGTTATGTCGGCCTGCCCGAAGAGGAGGACGACTTCAACTTCGCCGAGCGTTTCACCGCCCTGAAAGCCGAATTTGAGGAGCAACTGAAGGAAGAGGAACGGCTGAACAAGGTGATTCTGGAGAATTTGGGGAAGATAAAGATAGAAATGGAGGAAGTATGAGCGAGATAATGAAAACAGATTTGGCCGAACGGATAGAACAGTTGATAACCGAGGCCAGAAAACGTACCGTTGCCGCAGTGAATACGGCGATGGTTTACACTTATTATGAAATAGGCCGGATGATTGTGGAGGACGAGCAGCAGGGAGAGCAGAGGGCGGAATACGGAAAGGCTGTCATTAAGGAGTTGGCGGAAAAGCTGACAAAGAAATTTGGCAAGGGTTTTTCTGCCCAGAATCTTGCAAATATGAGACAGTTTTTTCTTACATATTCTGTCGGTCAACCAATTTTCCAGACACTGTCTAGAAAATCTTCACTACCATTAACGAAACCACAAATTCCTCAGACACTGTCTGATAAATCCGAAAGCGAGAATTCCGAAACACTTTTGCGGAATTCCGAAAAAGGTCAGGCAGTGTCTGACCAATTGCACTTCACCCTCAGTTGGTCGCACTACCTGAAGTTGATGCGCATTGAGAATCCCGACGAGAGGCGTTTCTATGAGATTGAGGCTACGGAGAATAACTGGAGCTTGCGGGAGTTGCAACGGCAGTTCGACAGTTCGCTGTATGAACGGTTGGCTCTTAGCAAAGACAAGAAGGGAGTGAAGTCGCTAGCACAAAAAGGACAGATAATAGAGAAGCCTGAGGATGTGGTGAAAGACCCCTACGTGTTGGAGTTCCTTGGTCTGAAGGAGTTGCCACAATACAGTGAGAGCGAGTTGGAACAGCGTCTGATAGACCATCTGCAGACTTTCTTGCTGGAGTTGGGTAAGGGATTTACTTTTGTCGGACGGCAGGTGCGGTTTACCTTCGACGAGCAGCATTTCCGTGTGGACCTTGTTTTCTACAACCGATTGCTTCGTGCATTTGTGTTGATAGACCTCAAACGAGGAACATTGAAGCACCAAGACCTTGGGCAGATGCAGATGTATGTCAACTACTACGACCGCTTCGTGAAAACCGAGGAGGAGAATCCGACTATTGGAATCTTGTTGTGTACTGACAAAAGCGATGCAATGGTTGAGATTACCCTACCGAAAGACAACAACCAAATCTTCGCCAGCAAATACCAGACATATTTGCCGAGCAAAGAGGAACTACAAAAACTGATCGAGGAAAACCTAAAATAAGAGCCTATGACCGAGTGGAAAGAATATATTTTGGGGGTGGAAGGTAATCTGGGGAAGATAAAAATGGACTGAATATGAGCAAACTGATAAAAATAGACGATAACTACGCCGGTTGGATAAAAGACCTAAGCCTACGTTTCCGCCAAAGCCAGATAAAGGCGGCTGTGAAGGTGAACAGCGAGATGCTGAGATTTTATTTCTCGCTGGGTGCCGATATCGTAACCAAACAAGCCGAGAGCAAATGGGGCGACGGTTTTTTCCGCAACCTAAGTATGGATTTGCAGGATGCATTGCCTGGAGTAAAAGGTTTTTCGATACAAAGCCTTTACTATGCTAAAAAATTCTATCTACTTTATACCCAACCCCATACAAATTTCCCCCAACTTGGGGGAAAATTACAAGGGAAGGATTTGTCGACAAAATTGCCACAAGCTGGGGCAGAAATATCAAAATTCCCCCAACTTGGGGGAAAAACAGAAAACCGCACACAAGATGTGGACGATTTAGGATATTTGTTCCAGATTCCGTGGGGGCATCACAAATTAATTATAGACAAATGCGACAACAATATACAAAAGGCTCTTTTTTTTGTAAAACACTCAGCAGAAAACAACTGGAGCCGTGCGGTTTTGCTTAATTTCCTCGACACCGACCTTTATGAACGGCAAGGAAAATCGGTAACCAATTTCAAGTCCACGTTGCCCGATGTGCAGGGCGATTTGGCGCAGCAGTTGTTGAAAGACCCGTATTGCTTTGATTTTGTACAGATTACCGAGCGTTACAACGAGAGGGAACTGAAGGATGCATTGGTGCATAATGTTGAGAAATTTCTGCTGGAAATGGGCAATGGCTTCGCCTATATGGGACGCGAGTATCGCATAGAGGTGGGCGACTCCGAACTGTTTGCAGATATGCTCTTTTACAATACCCACCTGCACTGCTATGTTGTAGTGGAGGTGAAGACCGAAAAATTCGACAATGCTTTTCTCGGACAATTGAGTGGCTATGTGTCGTGTGCCAACCACGTGTTGCGTCGCGAGGGTGATAGTCCCACTGTCGGCCTGTTGATATGCAAAAGCAAGAATGACGTGATGGCGCAATACGCTTTGGAAGGCTATGCTCAGCCGCTCGGCATCTCGGAATATGAGTTGTCCAAACTCTATCCCGCCGACTTCAAGAGCACCCTGCCCAGCATCGAGGATATTGAAAGAGAACTAAGATAGGAAAAAAAATATGAGTACAGAGACAGCAAATTTGATAGTGGCAGTAGCTTCGCTGGTGGTTATGGTAGTAACACTTGTTATTGCTTGTGTTACATTGACCTTTATGGTCAAAAACAGCAAAGGCTATTTGCGCAGAAAGCTGCGAGAGAAAGAAAGGCGGTATAACTCCTTGGATAATCTATGTAAGACAAGTCCGTTCTCTCCGTTGGCCGGTATTGTGAACGACAGGCATTTTGAGGAGCGTGATAAATTGAAACAAGAGATAGAGGATATCAAAGAAAAGTTGTAATATGAGCGAATGGAAAGAATATAAATTGGGAGACGAAGTGATTTAGAGAGGATAACAATACATTAAAAAAAGAAAACAATCATGGAAGAAAACAACAAGTTCGATAATAAGTCTCTGAAAAAAGTGACTGGCAGAACTGCCGATTTTGAAGAACTGTCGAAAGACTGCGTTGCCTTTGCGAATAGTCACGGCGGATATTTGGCAATCGGTATCGAAGATGGCGAGGAGAAACCTGCTTCCGACCAAAAAATCCCTGATGATTTGCCGGAAAAGATCATAAAACGCATCAATGAACTTACCATAAATGTAGCCCTAAGACCAGAAGTGATTGATGCAGATAATGGTGGGCAATATTTGAAATTACATGTTCTTCCATCACAAGTGTCTATCGCAAGCACAACAAAAGGAGTTTATTATATCAGGGATCACGATTCAAGCAGGCCCCTTTTACCTGATGAGTTAAGCAGGTTGATTTCTGACAAGCCCGCATACAGTTGGGAAACCAAAGTGTCTCTTAAAACCCAATGGCAAAAAGCCGATTTGACAAAACTGAGCAAATTCGTGTTGGATATTAAGGCTTCTGACAGAGTGTCCCGTTTTGTAAAAGAAAAAACCGATGAGGAGCTCCTTTCTTATTATCAAATGATTGACGACGACGGCTATCTGACAAATTTAGGCGTGTTATGGATTGGGAAGCCGGAGCAAAGGGCCAGATTGCTGTATTCTCCCATTGTGCAATATATCAGATATGATACAGAAGAACATAAGGTTGACAAGATGGTTTGGAACGATTATAGCCTGAATCCACAGGAACTATTAATATCTCTATGGGAATCCATTCCCGAATGGAGAGAGTACAATGAGGTGTCGGAGGGACTTTGGCGCAAGGAATTGCCCGTATATGACGAAAAAGTTGTAAGGGAGTTATTGTGTAATGCCATTGTCCATAGACCTTACACTACACGAGGAGATATTTTCATAAAGCTATATCCCGACAGAATGACCATTACCAATCCGGGAGTTCTGCCAATCGGGGTGACCGTGAATAACATCCTTCAAAAAACAGAGAAAAGAAACATTCATCTGGCAAATATTTTCTATGATTTGCATTTGATGGAGGCAGAAGGCTCAGGCTACGACTTGATTTACGAAACTTTGTTGACTTCTGGCAAAAGCAAACCAATAGTTTACGAAGGGGACGATTATGTTGAAGTGACGGTTTATAAGAAGATAGTTTCCAAAGAATCTTCCAGAATATGTGATTTTGTATCCGCAAATTACAAGATCAGCCAAAAGGCGTATATCACTTTAGGAATCATTCTGCAAAAAAAGTCCATTTCCGCGAGTGAACTTTCAAAGGAACTCCAACTTACGGATGGTGATAGGCTTCGCTCTTATGTGGATTCGCTGATATCCAATAAGATAATTTTGTCTAAGGGAACTGGTCGAGGGATGAAGTATGAGATAAATCCTGAGTTTGTGGCAAACACAAAAATGCAGTTCCCGACGACTTTAAAAACCATAGAGCCGTATCGACTTAAAGCGTTGATATTTGAAGATTTGAAATATCATCCCAATAGTTTGTTGGCGGAAATGGCCACAAGATTGCCGGATGTTGACTACTCAGAATTGGAAAAGATGGTTAGAACTATGGCTAAAGATGGTGAAATAACACCTCTTGGTGGCCGTAAATTTAGAAGGTATAAACTAAATGAAGATTCTTTTCTTGAAAAAGGTGGCAGAAAATAGCTTGTTTTAAGAAAAAAGAAAGAAAAGAAAGAAGTTATGATATTGATTCTAAACAAGTTGTTTTCTTTTTCAATATAAGAAAAGATGAATGAGATAATAATAAAAGAGCCTATGACCGAGTGGAAAGAATATAAGTTGGGAGAAATTGTCACTTTTCAAAGAGGACACGACTTGCCAAAAGATAAAATGATTGATGGCGGTATCCCAGTTGCTGGCTCCAATGGAATAATCGGGTATCATAATCAATTTACAAGGGAAGGTCCAGGAGTTACAATTGGTCGAAGTGGTAATATTGGTATTCCTCATTATTATCCTAATGCTTATTGGGCGCACAATACAGTGTTGTATATTGTTGATTTCAAGGGGAATGATGCGAAGTTTATGTATTATTTGCTGAAAACCTTTGATTTTACGCAATTGAACACAGGAAGCGCAGTTCCATCGTTAAATAGGAATCACATACACGAATTACCCGTTTCAATACCTGACGTTTCCACCCAGCGCCGTATCGCCGCCATTCTCACTTCCCTTGATAACAAGATAGACCTTCTGCACCGCGAGAACACCACCTTGGAGCTGATGGTGGAGACGCTCTTCAGGCAGTGGTTTGTGGTGGAGGCCAAGGAGGAGTGGGAGGAAGGAAAGTTGGGGGATGAATTTAACTTCACTATGGGACAATCCCCGAGCGGTGATAGTTTTAATGAAGAAGGTGTCGGCATACCTATGTATCAAGGCAATGCTGATTTTGGTTTTAGGTTTCCTACAAAGCGAGTTTTTACAACCCAACCGACAAGATTCGCAGAACCGAATGACACATTAATTAGTGTTCGTGCACCTGTTGGCGCGCAAAATATGGCAACAGAGAAATGTTGTATTGGCCGTGGTGTTGCCGCTTTCAGATACAAAGGCAATCCTTCTTATTATTCATATACTTATTACAAACTAAAGTCATTGTTGGAAGAAATCAAACAATTCAACGATTATGGAACTGTGTTTGGCTCAATCAGCAAATCGGACTTTGAAAATTTGGATATAGTGATACCTGATGATGAAACAATTAAAATGTTCCAAAGTCAGGTTAAAGTAATTGATGATAAGATAATCAACAACAATAATGAAATCCAAACCCTTGCACAGACTCGCGACGGATTGTTGCCGAGGCTGATGGGAGGGGAGCTTAAAATATCAGTACAATAAATGGATATAAGCACGTTAAAAATAGAAAACTATGAAACCGTTAAACACAGTAAAGGAAAGGAAAGATCAATTATATAAAAACCTGGTTTTAGTATCTTTGTTATCAGTAGGCGTCTCCTTGTTGGCAAATTCACTGTCAAATAAGTTCAACTCAAACAATCTATTGCTCTGGATAGGATTAACACTAATTGGAATAGTTGTAATAGCATATCTTATATCATTTTACAAAAACAAAGAATATGTTATTACAGAAGAATCTTTGTTTATTACAACCAAAGACGGGGCGTTTATGCCAATAGAAAGGTTTAATATTTCAAGAGATATGGGAAAAGTTTTGGTTTCTGTGTTTAATGAAAACAGCATCTATAAAGAAAAGTGGTTAAATGCATTCAAGGAAAAACACATCAAAGACATAAAAGAAAGCATTGTGTACAATAAAGAAATCAAAAAATTTGTAGGAGAGTTAGTTGAATATATTTTTTTACATAAGTTATCACTGGAACAAAGTTCCTTTTTTAATGGTAAAGAAGAAGGTGTCGAAGTGTTGACAAGGGAAAGGATATCGGATTATTTGTTACAAAACAGGTTTCTTGAAATGATCAGCAAACCATATTCGGATCGGGAAGCTTTTGCCAAACATCAAGATAACAATAATGAAGGTACAATCTGTGCAATGTTTTCTGGGGGTGTCATTTATGATAGATTTGAATTAAAACTACCCAAAGGAACATCTTTGCATAAAAATAAAAATGGTGTTTTAGTAATTAAGAATAATAATTATACAATTTACTTTAAGCATGGATTTGACGGATTTGCAACAAACCTTCCAGTCAGTTTTGAACGATACTATCTAAAGAAAGATTTTCAAGATATTTCTGTGCATTTATTCAAACCAGAGATAAAAATAAAACTGAATCCTATTTTCTTCCTATTTTCTAGAAATTGGAAAAAAATGAATTGGATAGACGTTATTTGTGAGGAGTTTTCTGATTATTTTTCATTTGATAGGTTTATTGAGAAGATTGGGTATGAATATGCACTGACAAATATCACTGTTGCAAAGAATTATTCTAATTTTAATAATAATAAAAGTAAAACGACAACAGAACCAGACCACATAGTAAAACCTCAAGAGGCTATCAAAGAAATAACATAAAACCATTGGGTGATTTAGAGAATTGACAAATGGTACGAAAAAAAGAGAAATATAATGGATATAAGCCCCCATTCACTCTGTCGGCGAAGGCAGTTAGACTGGTGGCGGATATAGCCGCACAGATGGAGCGTTTTGCCATACGGATGGAGCAAGACGATGCGCTGCGGCTGCGCAAGGCCAACCGCATCAAGACCATCCACAGTTCACTGGCCATTGAGGGTAACACACTGCGGGAAAGCGAGGTGGCAGACATCATTGAAGGCAAGACTGTCGTTGCACCTGTCCGCGAGATTCAGGAAGTGAAGAACGCCATAAGGGTGTATGACGAGTTTGAACGGCTCGACCCCTTCTCGATGGACGACCTGCTGCGAGCTCACGGACTGATGATGTCGGCCTTGACCGACGACGCAAGGCATTTCCGCAGGGGTGGCGTGGGTGTCTATTCCGAGAGCGGCCTGGTACACATGGCACCTCCGGCCGACAGGGTGCATGGGCTGATGTCCGACCTGTTCGGTTGGCTTAAGAATGCTGACGACCACCTGCTGGTGCGCAGCTGCGTGTTCCATTATGAGTTCGAGTTTATCCATCCCTTTATCGATGGCAACGGACGAATGGACCGCCTGTGGCAGTCGCTCATCCTCAGCCGCTGGCACCCTGCCTTTGCGCACCTGCCGGTGGAGAATATGGTCTATTCCAACCAACAGGCCTATTATGATGCCATCGCCCAAAGTACCAAACAGGGAGAAAGCGGCCCTTTTATTGAGTTTATGCTGGGTGAGATTTTGGATACGGTGCGCCGACATCAAGGCGAGCCTCTGAATGCACCTGCAAATGATACTGTAAGTGATACTGCAAATGATACTGTAAAAACAACTCCGACCCAAGAAGGTATTATTGATTTGGTGAGGAAGAATCCTTTGTTCACATACGATGAACTGGCAGTACAACTTGGTGTTGGAAGAGCTACGATTGCACGTAATATTGCCATACTTAAAGACAGAGGAGTTTTGGAACGTGTTGGAGAAGATAAAAACGGATATTGGAAACTTAAAAAATAGCACTTATGACCAAGCTAACGGAATCCGACATAGAGCAGATGCTTATCGAACAGCTGAAGGGCAAAGGCTACAGCTACCTCTACGGTCCCGACATTGCACCCGATGGTAAAACGCCCATGCGTGCCAGCTTCGAGGAAGTGGTGCTGCGCGACAAATTGGAGGCGGCTGTGAAACGGCTCAACCCATCGTTGCCCTATTCGGTACAGGATGAGGCTGTAAAAATGGTGCTGCGTATCACTTCTCCCGATGTGCTGGCCAACAACGAGTCGTTTCATCGTCTGCTGACCGAAGGCGTACCCGTGTCGGTACATAAAGAGGGCATGGAACGTGGAGAGAGGGTGTGGCTTGTCGATTTCAACGACCAATGGAACAACGAGTTCACTGTGGTCAACCAGTTCACCATAATAGAAAACGGTCACAACCGCCGTCCGGATGTGGTTTTGTTTGTAAACGGTCTGCCGCTGGTCATCTTCGAACTTAAAAATGCAGCCGACGAGAACGCCACTCTGCAGAGTGCCTATCGTCAGATTGAGACTTACAAGCAGCAGATTCCGTCGCTGTTCACCTACAATGCGTTGGTGGTTATTTCCGATGGTCTGGAGGCGCGTGCAGGCTCGCTTTCGGCGGGATTCAGCCGCTATACGGCATGGAAAAGCGAGGACGGCGAAAACATCGCTTCGCATTTGGTGAGCGAGTTGGAGGTTTTGGTCAACGGTATGCTGAACAAGGACACATTACTGGATTTGGTGCAGTCATTCACGGTGTTCGAGAAGCAGAAGCAAGAGGACCTGAAGACTGGTCTCACCACTATCAAGACAGTGAAGAAGATTGCCGCCTACCATCAATACTATGCGGTGAACAAGGCGGTGGAATCGACCTTGCGGGCTACTGGCATTAATAAACTATCCGTTGTGGCGGAATCGCCTGCCAACTATGGCTTCAAGACTGTGCAGGAACAGCATCCTGGTGACCACCGCGCCGGTGTGGTATGGCACACGCAGGGCAGCGGCAAATCGCTCACCATGGTGTTCTACACGGGCAAAATCGTGCAGCGGCTCAACAATCCGACCATTGTGGTCATCACCGACCGCAACGACTTGGACGACCAACTTTTCGACACCTTCACAGGTGCGAAACAACTGCTACGACAGACACCAATCCAGGCCGAAAGTCGCGAACATTTGAGGAAGCTCTTGTCGGTGCAGTCGGGCGGTGTGATTTTCACCACCATTCAGAAATTCCAACCCGAATCGGGCAATGTTTACGACACACTCACGGACCGCAGCAATGTCATCGTAATGGCCGACGAGGCGCACCGCACGCAATATGGCTTCAAGGCCAAGACAGTGGATGTGCGCAACGAAGCCGACGAGGTCATCGGCTCAGAAATCAAGTACGGCTTTGCAAAGTATCTGCGCGATGCCTTGCCCAATGCCACCTATCTCGGTTTTACGGGAACGCCCATCGAGAAAGAGGACAAGAATACGCCTGCCGTTTTCGGCAACTACATTGATGTTTACGACATCGCCCAAGCGGTGGAAGACGGCGCCACCGTGCGCATCTACTACGAAAGTCGTCTCGCCAAGGTGGAACTCAGCGATGAAGGCCGTCAACTGGTGGAAGACCTTGACAAGGAGTTGGAAACAGAAAATCTGAACGATGTGCAGAAGGCAAAGGCGAAATGGACACAACTCGAAGCATTGATAGGTAGTCCGAATCGCTTGAAAAACATTGCCAAAGATATTGTCACCCACTTTGAAGAACGTCAAAAAGTGTTTGAGGGCAAGGCAATGGTTGTGGCGATGAGCCGCCGCATTGCCGCCGAACTGTACGATGAAATCATCAAACTTCGACCCGAATGGCATTCCGCTGATTTGGCGAAGGGTGCGATAAAAGTTGTAATGACATCGTCTGCATCGGATGGCGCAAATATTGCCAAACACCATACTACCAAAGAGCAGCGTAGGGCTTTGGCGGAGCGCATGAAAGACCCAGATGATGAGCTGAAACTCGTCATTGTGCGCGACATGTGGCTCACCGGTTTCGATGTGCCATGCCTGCACACGCTTTACATCGACAAGCCAATGCAAGGACATAACCTGATGCAGGCTATCGCCCGCGTGAACCGTGTTTATAAAGACAAGCCAGGCGGATTGGTGGTGGATTATCTTGGTATAGCATCTGATTTGAAGAAAGCTTTGTCGTTCTACTCCGATTCGGGTGGCAAAGGAGACCCAACACAGCAACAGGAACAAGCAGTAGCGCTTATGCAGGAAAAGTTGGAAGTAGTGGAGCAGATGTTCTTTGGCTTCGACTATAAGCAGTATTTCACTGCCGACACTTCCGGAAAACTCTCTTGGATTTTGAAAGCCGAGGACTTCATTTTGGGCTTGGACGATGGCAAGAAACGTTTTGTGAATGAAGTGACGGCGTTGGGAAAAGCTTTTGCCTTGGCCATCCCGCAGGATGCCGCAATGGATGTCAAAGACGAGGTGGCATTCTTCCAGGCCGTGAAAGCCCGACTATGCAAGTTCGACCAAACCAACTCCGGCAAAACGGACGAAGAAATTGAAACCACTATCCGACAAGTGATTGACAAGGCTTTGGTTTCTGAAAAAGTGATTGACCTTTTCGACGCGGCAGGTATCAAGAAGCCCGACATTTCCATTCTTTCGGAGGAATTCTTGATGGAACTTAAAGGGATGGAACACAAGAACATCGCTTTGGAAGTTCTGAGAAAGTTGTTGGAAGGTGAAATCAAGGCGCGTTCCAAGTTCAATGTGGTGGAAGGCCGCACTTTGATGGAGATGCTGGACAATTCCATTACTCGTTACCACAACAAAATCATCACCGCCGCCGAGGTCATTGATGAACTGATTAAACTCAGCAAGACCATAGTGGAGAAAGACAAAGAGGCTGATGACATGGGCTTGACCACCTACGAATATGCGTTCTATTCTGCCGTTGCCGACAATGCGAGTGCCAGAGAGTTAATGGGTAAGGACAAATTACGGGAGTTGGCGGTTGTTCTGACCGAAACCATCCGCAAAAACTCCTCTATCGACTGGACCATCAAGGAAAATGTGCGGGCAAAGATGAAAGTCGCTGTGAAGCGGCTCCTGCGAAAATACGGCTATCCGCCCGACATGCAGCAATTGGCAACGGAAACTGTTTTGAAACAGGCTGAACTGATTGCGGAAGAGATAACCAATAAAAATGCAAATTCATAATTATATCAAAAGGTTATAAAAAAACAATCCTATGAAAATCACAGTAAACAACAAGACAATGATTGTGCCGGAGGGCTGCACGGTGAAGGCTCTGTGCGACATTATGAACCTCCGCGAAAGCGACGGGGCGGCCATCGCCGTGGGCATGGACGTGCTCACTCCCGCCGACTACGCCTCACGTCAGCTGATGGAGGGCGACAAAGTAACCATAATCCGTGCCACATGCGGAGGATAGGAATAACCCCCGAGCAGACGGTTTTCCGCGAGCAGCAACGTATCACGGCGTGGCTCCGCAGCGGATCGGTGCAGTATTTCCACATCCGCAAGCCGCAGTTAACGGAAGCCCAACTGCGCGACTACCTCACCGCTTTCCCCGCCGACGTGCGTGAGCGTCTCTCGCTGCACGACTGCCACCACCTTGCCGTGGAGATGGGCGTTGGCGGAGTGCACCTCAACGGTCGCAACCCAGTGTTGGCCAAAGGCTTGGAAGGAAAACGTGTGTCGGCCTCGTGCCACAGCATCGAGGAGTTTGCCGAAAAACAAGGGCAGTGTGCCTACTGTTTTCTCTCTCCCGTCTTCGACTCGGTGAGCAAGCAGGGCTACGCCTCGGCCTTTTCGGTGGACGTTCTGAAAAAGGCTTTCGCCGACGGCATTCTGAACGACAAAGCCGTGGCCCTTGGCGGCGTAACGCGCGGAAAGATAGCTCTTCTGCAGGAGATAGGCTTCTCGGCTTGTGCCTCGGTGGGCGACCTGTGGGCGTTGCCGCAGGCGATGTTCATCACCCACCACAACGAGCGTTACGGCTACCTCGACTCGGCTCGGCTGGCTCTCGACAACGGACTACGTTTCATTCAGTTACGTATGAAAGAAAACTCCGATGAAGAAGTCCTTGCCGTGGCGGAGAGGCTGCGTCCCCTCTGTGACGCGAAAGCCGCCCTGCTTACCGTCGACGACCGCATACACCTGCTGGAGACGGGACTTTTCGATGGCGTGCATGTGGGCAAAAACGACATCCCCGTGGCCGAAGCCAAGAAGATAACCGGCAGCCGTTTCCTGCTCGGTGCCACTTGCAACACCCCTGCCGACGCGCTGAAAGCCATTGCCGACGGCGCCGACTACCTTGGCGTGGGGCCGTTCCGCTACACGGAGACCAAGAAAAACCTCGCTCCAGTGCTGGGCTTGGAGGGTTACGCCAATCTTACCGACATCCTGCAACAGCAGGGCAAGACGGTGCCCGTCTATGCCATAGGCGGCATCACCACTGCCGACCTCAACGCGCTGAAACAGACGGGGATATACGGCATTGCACTGTCGGGAGTGTTGCTCAACAGCGACGACGCAACGCGTGATTGCAACGAAATTTTAAGGGTGTTCGATTAAGAGTCCCCTCCCCCAACCAACAAAAAAAAGAGACGATGCTTACATCGTCTCTTATTTTTTATATCAAAATTAGTTACGTCGTACAAAAATCTCCGAACTACTACAAGTATTGTATCAAATTTTTGCTCTTGGTGCCTTGACGCAGACGTTTCAGGGCTTTTTCCTTAATCTGTCGCACACGTTCGCGGGTAAGGTCGAAGCTGGCGGCAATCTCGTCGAGACTCAGCGGATGAGGATATCCGATGCCGTAAATCATCTTAAGCACTCCGCGTTCGGTGTCGCCGAGGGTGGAGAGCGTCCTTTCTATCTCTTGTGCGAGCGATTCGTGCAGCAGTCCGTCGTCGGTGTCGGGGGTGTCCTCATTGGGCATCACATCGATATAGTTGGTATCCTCGTCGGTGGCGAGGGGAGCGTCGATGGAGATGGGACGGCTGGAGATTTTCAGCGCACTGCGTATTTTCTCCACAGGGATGTCGAGGTATTCCGAAATTTCGGTGTCGGAGGGTGTGCGTTGCAGTTCCTGTTCCATACGTGCCACCTCTTTTTTAATCCTGCTAAGCACTCCCAACTGGTTGGAAGGCAGGCGTACCATGCGCGAGTTGTCGGCGATGGCCTGCAGTATCGACTGGCGAATCCACCACACGGCGTATGAGATAAATTTGAAACCGCGTGTCTCGTCGAAACGTTTGGCGGCCTTTATCAGACCGAGGTTGCCCTCGTTGATAAGGTCGGGCAGCGACAGCCCTTGGTTCTGGTACTGCTTGGCCACCGAAACGACGAAACGCAGGTTGCAGCGCACCAGTTTGTCGAGCGCCTCTTCGTCGCCCTCGCGGATTTTCTGTGCCAGACGCACCTCCTCGTCGGGGGTGAGCAGGTTTTCGCTACAGATGTCCTGCAAATAATGGTCCAGCGACTTATCCTCGCGGTTGGTGATGGACGGTATTATCTTTAACTGTTTCATATATAGTCAATTCCTCGGTGTTGGAAATTCTATTTTTTACTTGATGATTGAGCGGCGACTCTCGGTTTACAGATAGGGTTTGAGGTTGTTGCTCTTGGTGCTCTGGCGCAGGCGTTTCAGGGCTTTTTCCTTTATCTGACGCACACGCTCGCGGGTGAGGTTGAACTTGATGGCAATCTCGTCGAGGCTGAGCGGGTGCGGATAGCCGATGCCGTAAACCATTTTCAGCACCCCGCGCTCGGTGTCGCCGAGGGTGGAGAGCGAGCGTTCTATCTCTGTCGAGAGCGATTCGTGCAACAGGTTGTCGTCGGTGTCGGGGGTGTCCTCGTTGGGCATCACGTCGATATAGTTGGTGTCCTCGTCGGTGGCCAGCGGCGCGTCGATGGAGATATGGCGTCCCGAATTTTCGAGTATGCTCTTGATTTTCTCGATAGGCATGTCCAGATGTTCCGAAATCTCCGCTTCCGACGGCGGACGTTCCAGTTTCTGCTCCAGACGCGAAATTTCTTTCTTTATTTTGTTGAGAATTCCCAGCTGGTTCGACGGCAGACGCACTATGCGCGAGTTCTCGGCAATGGCCTGCAGTATCGACTGGCGGATCCACCAAACAGCGTAAGATATGAACTTGAATCCACGTGTCTCGTCGAAACGTTTTGCGGCCTTGATAAGCCCGATGTTACCTTCGTTGATAAGGTCGGGCAGCGCCAGGCCTTGGTTCTGGTACTGCTTGGCCACGGACACCACAAACCTGAGGTTGGCCTTGATAAGTCTGTCCAACGCCTCCTCGTCGCCTTCGCGGATTTTCTGTGCCAGACGCACCTCCTCGTCGGGAGTGAGCAGCTTCTCGCTGCAGATGTCCTGCAAATATTTGTCGAAAGCCTTGTCCTGACTGCGTTCCGTGTAGGAGACATTTATCTTTAGTTGCTTCATATCTTTACTTCAATTTTGACTGAACCGATATTAGTAGTCGTAATGAAAAAAAACTTTCTCGGTTCAATCGCTTTTTTTCGTTTTTTTTCAAAAAAGGTTACGTTTTTTTCTCAAAAATATTGCATTATTTTATTAGTACGGGTACATATTTATTATTTATATAATATAAAATATTGTTTTACAAGATATTACACACAAAAATAAAGTATTGTGGACAATAAAACTTTTCCATCTCGCAAAAAAAGCGTATTTTTGCAAAAAAATAGGCAGTAAGAAATGTTTGAAAATTTAAGTCTGAAACTGGAAAGAGCCTTCAAAGTGCTGAAAGGAAAAGGCTCGATAACCGACATAAACATCGCCGAGACGGTGAAAGAGGTGCGTCGTGCCCTTATCGACGCCGACGTTAGCTACCCAATCGCCAAGGAGTTTACCGACAAGGTGAAAGCCGAAGCGCTGGGACGCAATGTGATAGGCTCCATCGAACCCGGACAGCTGATGGTGAAAATCGTGAAAGACGAGCTCACCAAGCTGATGGGCGAAGAGGCCATCGACATCAACATCAAGGGAAGTCCCGCCATAGTTCTGGTGGCCGGTCTGCAAGGCTCCGGTAAGACCACCTTCTGCGCCAAGCTGGCCAACCACCTTAAGACAAAACGCGGAAAAACCGTAATGCTCACAGCCTGCGACGTTTACCGTCCCGCCGCCATCACACAGCTCAACGTGTTGGGCGAACAGGTGGGCGCACCAGTTTATTCCGAACCGGAAAACAAAAATCCCATCCAGATAGCACAAAACGCCCTCAAGGAGGCCAAACTCAAGAACATCAACGTGCTTATCGTCGATACCGCCGGACGCTTGGCAGTGGACGAGGAGATGATGAACGAGATTGCCAACCTCAAGAAAGCCCTCAACCCGCAGGAGACGCTCTTCGTGGTCGATTCGATGACCGGTCAGGACGCGGTGAACACCGCCAAGGCCTTCAACGACCGTCTGGACTACGACGGCGTGGTGCTCACCAAACTCGACGGCGACACCCGCGGCGGTGCAGCCCTCACCATCCGCTATGTGGTGGACAAGCCCATCAAATTCGTCGGTGTGGGCGAGAAAATGGACGCCCTCGACGTGTTCCACCCCGAACGTATGGCCAACCGCATACTCGGCATGGGCGACATCGTAACCCTTGTGGAACGCGCGCAGGAACAGTACGACGAGATGGAGGCACGACGACTCTCCAAGAAAATCGTCAAAAACGAATACAACTTCGAGGATTTCATCGCCCAGATAAACCAAGTGAAGAAAATGGGCAACATGAAAGACCTTATCGGGATGATTCCCGGAATGTCGAAAATCACCAAGGACGTGGAAATCAGCGACGACGCCTTCAAGAACATCGAGGCCATCATCGGCTCGATGACACCTTACGAACGCCGCCACCCCTCGGTGCTCAACGGCAGCCGCAAAATGCGCATAGCAGCAGGCAGCGGCAACACCATTCAGGAGGTGAACCGGCTGATAAAACAGTTCGAGGACACCCGCAAAATGATGAAAATGGTGAGCAACAAAGGCAGCAAAAGCCTTCAAAACTTCACCCGGAGAAAGAGATAACCAAAAAAAATATAACTTTTTGATATGAAGACAGTTGTAATTGACGCCAAAACAATAGCCGCACAGATAAAAGACGAGATTGCCAACGAAGTACGTCTGAACACCGAAAAAGGGATGCGTCCTCCGCATCTGGCAGCGATACTGGTGGGCGAGGACCCCGCCAGCAAGACCTACGTGGCCTCCAAGGAAAAGGACAGCCACAGCGTGGGATTCACCTCCTCCGTTTACCGCTATCCCGAAACGATGTCGGAGAAAGAGCTGCTTGGAGTGGTGGATTTTCTCAACAACGACCCCGACGTTGACGGCTTTATAGTGCAACTGCCGTTGCCCAAGCATATCAACGAAAACAACGTCATCAACGCCATCAATCCCGACAAGGATGTGGACGGTTTCCACCCCGTTAACGTGGGCAAGATGGTGCTCGGAATGCCCACCTTCCTGCCCGCCACGCCCTACGGCATACAGACTCTGCTCGAACGCACCGGCATCGAAACATCGGGCAAACACTGCGTGGTGATAGGCCGCAGCAACATAGTGGGAACGCCCATGGCCAACATGCTCTCGCGCAACGCCTCCAACGCCAACTGCACCGTAACCCTCTGCCACAGCCGCACACAGAACCTCAAGGAGCTCACCCTGCAGGCCGATATCCTTGTGGTGGCAATAGGCAAACGCCATTTCGTTACCGAAGACATGGTGAAGGAAGGCGCTGTAGTGGTGGACGTGGGAATACACCGTGTTGACGACCCCACCACCCCCAAAGGCTACTACATCACCGGCGACGTGGATTTCGAACATGTGGCACCCAAATGCAGCTTCATAACCCCCGTGCCCGGCGGCGTGGGAATTATGACTCGCGTGTCGCTGCTGATGAACACCATGACTGCCTACCGCAGAAACATGGAAAAGGCCTGACGACCGCTCCCCTACCCTGCTGATTATCTGACATATAACACAACCATCATATTCAATTAAAAATCCATTATTATGAACACACATACACCACGCATAGTTTTCGCGACCATTGCCCTCGTTTTTGCATTGGCAATCACCGAAGGTGTTAACGCACAGAATTTCAAGCAGTCGGGCAAAACCCCTGCCGAACTTTACACCAAGAAAAGCAATTCGATGATTTCGGCTCAGGGCGATTTCGACAAGGACGGCAAAAAAGACCTCGTAATCGCTGTAAATCAAGATTATACCGATGTGGGCGACGGCACCGACTTCGCCTTCTATTTCGGCAACGCGCAGGGCGGCTACACCCTGTTTCGCGCCTACGACGCCTCAGTGTCGGAAAACAGCAAGATAACAGTTACCGACAAAGGCGTGGTGCGTATCGAAAGTCCCGCCTACGACGACGGCACCGACGTGTTCCTGTTCCGTTTCCAGGACGGCGATTTCTACCTTATCGGAGGCAAGAAAGACCGTCACAAAAAGGAGCATTACGACATATCGTACAATTTCCTCACTGGAAAGCAGATAAAGACCACCGGCGAGGGCAAGGCCAAGAAATCGGAAAACGGCACAATGCAAAAAATGCCCCAGCTGCGTTTCGGATGGTTCCCATTGTATTTCAATATGTTAGACTACCTTTTTGAAGAGAGTGAGACCAGCGGCGATATGGAATACCAGACCGTTATGGGCATTTTCCGTCTGATGCAGTCAAACGACATGCTTTTCTGGCATTTCTGCGACTACGAGAATCCATACCGCAACCCCCAAGGCGGCGACGGGGGATGGACGGCCTATGACGAGCTTATGAAACCCGCCTGCTACAACGCCTATTCGCAGCTGAGCATCTCCAAACAGAGCGACAGCTCGTACCTGCTCGATTTGAGCGAGACCTTCGAGGACCGCAGCTACGAACAGCAGCTCAACGAAGACATGTCGAACATCGACGAGATAGAAATCCCCGACAACAACGAATCCTCCACCGAGACCAAATGGATTTTCAAGGACGGAGTGTTCAAGATGATTTCGAAAACGGAAGGAAAATAATTCGGATTTAATTGACAATTGACAATTGACAATGAACAATTGACAATTAAAATATATGTAGGGGCGAAAAATTTTTCGCCCCTTTTTTTGTGAACATGAATTGCCACGAATTATTCATAAATTATGCCACCCCCGAAGGGGTGAAGAATCATTCAGTGAATGATTCGATAGCCGAAGGCGGAGAACAATTACATCTCTAAAGCAATTATTTTCAACATCGAAAAAGACGAAATACACGGAAAAATTTTCCGTGTTCTTTTTAAACATGAATTGCCACGAATTATTCATAAATTATGCCACCCCCGCTGGGGGTTCATATTGTATTTCATAACCTATGTTTGCAGGGGCTTACGCCACCTGCCTATAGTATGCCGCCCCTACGGGGCTGATTGGTCATGTCCAAAGTCCGTAGGACTGACATAATACAGGCAGGGTTGTAAAACCCTGCTTAAAATGCAGCACATTCCATTTAGAAGTCCGTAGGACTGGCATAAAAACGCACCGCGTGCGTCCGAAAAAATTAATGGATAATTTTCGGTAATTTTTGTAAAAAAAACGACCACGGAATTGCGTGTGAATGCTAGGACGCACTGACGTGCGTCTATTTTATTCAAAATCCGCCTTCAAAATTTTGTAGGTATAGCGGCTTTGTTCGTAGTCGTTTCTGTGTTTGAAGTACTCCCACGAGTTTCGGTTGAAAAAGGTATGCTCGTCATCGGCACCGTCGAAAGAGGGGCCTGAAAACTTCAATTTTTCCGTTCCTTTGACGATCACACGCACTGTGTCCCAGCCGTCGAGGTAGTCGGTAAGCAGCTCTATTTCATCGTTATAAGGTTCGTTCTTAATCTCTGTTTCGAACATATATTTCGAGAAAGGACGCACGTCGAAGCGTTTTCCGGCGCGGCCGCTCTCGGAGGCTGTCAAAGTTATTCTCAAAGTGTCGTAGGTGTGGTTGTCCAGAACGAAAGTGGTGCTCGGTTCAAGGGGTGGCATTTCTTCTTCCTCGCCGCATTGGAACGACATAAACATAAACGACAGCATCATGGTGCCGACAATTGTCTTTAAAATATTGTGTTTCATGGCTTTATTTCTTAAAATAATCAATTTTGTGGTAATAATTCTCTTCCTTCACGGTAAAGGTGAAGGTATATGCCGTTGGCGAAGTGGTCTTTCGCCAAGAGCAGCGGTTGTAGAAGCTATTGAACTCGGCATAGTAGGGATGTCCGTCGGGATGGCTCGACAACACAGACTCTCCTGGGTGTTCCCAGATGGCTATGCAGGTGTCGTGGCGGTAGGCGCGAACGTTGTAAAACTCCTGTTCTCTCAGCAAAATGTCGTAAAGTCGCGGATCCACGTCGTCGATAGTCTCGCTTGGCATGTGGCCGTCGTCGAGTTCGTCGTAGATGAGGAACAGCTCGTCGGGCGCGAGCACCTTGCTTCTGGTGCTGTGGCTACGCGAAACGTCGCCGATATTGCGCTGTCCGCGTTCCGAAACGGCAATCCTCAGCGTGTCCGAAGTGCCGTTCTCTATCACGAGATACTGGTGGAACTCCTTATTGCACGACGTGAGGAGAAGTGCAAGGGCAGCCGCCAACGGCAGAAATAATTTCTTTGGTGTCATAGTTTTTCGGTGTTTTATAATGTATTAAACAATTGCATTTTGCGACTGCAAAGTTACGGATATTTTTTCGGAAAAACAAACGTGGTGCGGAAAAATTATTTTTGTTGTGCAGATTGTAATAACAGCGCCGTTTTCTGCGTTATTATATTTTCACAATATAATAATAGTATGACACCCGAACAAACCGCCAACCCCAATCCTGCACAGGAGCCTGATTTTAAATATCTTGTAGATGAATTTGCCGACCTCAAGGTGATGCGTTACCGCATTCCCGGATGGGACACCCTCACGCTGCGGCAGAAGGAATACCTCTACTGTCTCGGCGAAGCCGCCAAGTACGGCCGCGACATCATCTTCGACCAGAATTTTAAATACAACCTGCTGGTGCGCAAAACCTTGGAGGCCATACTCAAAACCTATTCCGGCGACAGGCAGTGTGCCGATTTTCAAGACTTTGTGGTCTATGCCAAACGTGTTTTTTTCAGCAACGGCATCCATCACCACTACGGCGAGGGCAAGTTCCTACCCGATGTACCTAAGGAGTATTTCGCCAACTTGATAGACAATAGCGATGTTTCGCAACTCCTTGACGGAAAATCTGTTGCCGAGTTTAAGGAGTTCGTGCTTCCCATCATTTTCGACAAAGACCTCTATCCCATGCGGCGTAGCTCGGAGCAGGGCAGCGACAACGTAACCGGCTCGTCGGTGAACTTTTACCAAGGCGTGTCGCAAGCCGAAGCCGAGGCATACTACGCCCAGTTCTACAATCCCGACGACGACAAGCCTCTCTCGTACGGCCTCAACTCGCGTCTCGTCAAAGCCGACGGCAAGTTGTCGGAGGAGGTGTACCGCATCGGAGGCATGTACGGCAACGCCTTGTCGAAAATCGTTTTCTGGCTCCGCAAGGCCAACGCTGCCGCCGAGAACAGCACCCAGCGCCATTATACCGACCTACTCATAAAATACTACAGCACAGGTGATTTGCACGTGTGGGACGAATACAATATCGCTTGGGTAGAGGACAACACCTCATTTATCGACTTTGTGAACGGATTTATAGAGACTTACACCGACCCCCTCGGCATCAAGGCCACATGGGAGGCTGTGGTTGATTACAAAGACCGCGAGGCCACACGTCGCACCAACCTCATCAGTTCCAACGCGCAGTGGTTCGAGGACCATTCGCCTGTGGACCCGCGTTTCAAGAAAAAAGAGTGCAAGGGCGTCTCCGCCAAGGCTATCATCGTCACCACCCTTGCGGGCGACTGTTTCCCCACTCCGCCTATCGGCATCAACCTGCCCAACGCCGACTGGATTCGCAAGGAACACGGCTCCAAGTCGGTAACTATCACCAACCTTATCGACGCTTACAACAAAGCCGCCAAGGAGTCGCCCAATAGCGTGCTCAAGGAGTTCGCCTACACGCAGGACGAGGTTGACCTCTGCAAGACCTACGGCGACCTCACCGACGTGCTCCACACCGACCTTCACGAGTGTCTCGGCCACGGCTCGGGACAGCTGCTGCCCACCACCAACCCCAACGCCCTCAAGGAGTACGCCTCCACGCTGGAGGAGGCCCGCGCCGACCTCTTCGGACTCTATTACCTTGCCGACCAGAAACTTATCGACCTCGGCATACTGCCCGACGACCAAGCTTTCAAAGCCGAATACAGCGGCTTTATCCGCAACGGCCTTATGACACAGCTTACACGCATAGAGTTGGGCGACAAGGTTACCGAATCGCACATGCAGGACCGCAAACTCATTGCGCAGTGGTGCTTCGAGCAAGGGCGTACCGACAACGTGATAGGACGTGTTAGCAAAGACGGCAAGACCTATTTCGTTATCAACGACTACCAGAAACTGCGCACCCTGTTCGGACGGCTGCTGGCCGAAATACAGCGCATCAAGTCGGAAGGCGACTACGCCGCCGGCAAGGCTATGGTGGAGACCTACGGAGTAAAGATAGATCTCGACCTTCACAAAGAGGTGCTTGAACGCTACAAAGCGCTGAACCTCAAGCCTTACGGCGGATTCCTAAATCCCGAAATAGTGCCAGTGGAGCAGAGCGGCAAAGTGGTGGACTACCGTGTGGAATACCCCACCGATTTCCTGCAACAGCACCTGCTTTACGGCGAGAAATACTCAACTTTGGGAATTGAAAATTGAAAGTTGAAAATTAGTGGTCAGTTGGCAGTATTCAGTTCTCAGTTAAACAACTCAACATTTAAACAATTAAACGCCTTCAC
>JAEEGH010007322.1_pt1 | contig 26613 bp, 17 predicted proteins | sample 9134181 | NCBI WGS metagenome assembly JAEEGH01 (sample SAMN16246544, study PRJNA631951) | gut metagenome | biome: gut microbiome; feature: rumen; material: DP-attached | host: Bos | place: Iran: Karaj | collected 2018-10 | reverse complement strand
TACCGGCAGCCAGATCCGAATCAAGGAAACGATGAAAGACACCGCCCGCGTTCTCGGACGCATGTACGACGGAATCGAATACCGCGGATTTGCACAGACTACGGTCGAAGAACTCGCCAAATACTCCGGAGTCCCAGTATGGAACGGCCTTACGAACGAGTTCCACCCCACTCAGATCCTCGCGGACTTCCTTACGATGAGGGAACACTCCAACAAGCCTTTGAATCAGATCAGCTACGCCTACCTTGGCGATGCACGTTTCAATATGGGCAATTCCCTGCTGGTAGGCGGTGCGAAGATGGGAATGGACGTACGTGTCGTTGCGCCTAAATCCCTGCAGCCGGCCGCCGAGCTCGTCGCCGAGTGTCAGAAGGTCGCCGAGCAGACCGGAGCCCGCATCACCATCACCGACGATGTAGACGCCGGAGTGAAGGGCTGCGACTTTATCTACACCGATATCTGGGTCTCGATGGGAGAACCGGACGAGGTTTGGAAGGAGAGAATATCACTTTTGAAACCTTACCAGGTAAATGCTTCTCTTATGAAGCGCACCGGCAACCCTGACTGCAAGTTCATGCACTGCCTTCCTTCTTATCACAACAGAGACACTAAGGCGGGAGAGGATGTGTACCAGAAGTTCGGACTGGACGGCGTAGAAGTTACCGAAGAGGTCTTCGAAAGCCCCGCCAGCATCGTCTTCGACGAAGCTGAAAACCGTATGCACACAATCAAAGCAGTAATGGTAGCGACACTGGGCGAGTAACCTGATGATTTCTTCGGAGAAATCATTATATTTGAAGGTAATAAGTACTTAAGATGAATACTATTGCTCTTCAACTCGTAGTGGCGGCGATCGCCGTACTGTATTTCATTGTTACACTTATCGTAGTCAGACGCAAACCCGGGCTTTTGTGGGTTTGCGCGGCGCTGGTGGCGCTGGGTGGAATCCTGCTTTATTGGCAGGCCTACGCCGGCGTCAAAGCATTCATCCCGCATCTGGTGATGAGCGTCCTGACTGGACTGGATCTTTTCCTGTTCAGGGCGTACACGATAGGGATGGTAAACAACTTCTTCTTCGGAGAAGGCAATGTCGGCAACCTGATCATCCTGTACGGCCTTATGCTCTGCGCTGTGTGGACGACCTCTCTGGCCGCAATCCACGTCTTCGCGCGCAAGCTCGAAAGCCGTATCTGGCTATGGTTCAACACTCTGGGTAAGAGCAAGGCCCCGGTACACCTTATTATCGGAGTTAATCCCCGCAGCATCAGCCTCGCCCGCAGCCTCAAGGGCAAGGGCAGAATCGTCGTCCTGGACGATGCCGCCCATATTCCGAACAGCCAGAGAGGAAAGATGGATTTCTTCGGAGTAATCCGCGGAATCAGGGTCGAATCCCCGCTGGTCGGCAGGCTGCGCCAGGAAGCGCCGTGGGCGACAGTCATCAAGGGAACGCTCTCGCTTCGCAGACTCGACCGCTGGCTCGCCCTCGAATCGACCTGCGTCTATCTGCTGTCCGAGGACCTTTCGAACAACATCGCCGTCGCGATCAGGCTCGACAAGCGCGGCAAGGCCCAGATATGGTTCGCCGCCAGCGGAAATATCCTGACCGAGCAGCTTCCTATCGCTCACCCGCGCCTGCATCTGGTAGACCCTTCCGCCCTTTCGGCCGCGAGCCTCAAGCGCGAGGAGGATTTGTACCCCGTCCGGTTTGTAAAGGTAGCGACGGACGAGGCAGGCAAGCGCCTGGGCTATGTAGAATCGCGCTTCGAATCGATGGTGATCGGCTTCGGAGGATGCGGCCAGGGAGTGACCGAATTCCTCTATGAGTGGGGCGCGTTCGTCGGGAAGGACAAGAAACAGGTACCGCTGAGAATCGATGCAGTAGACAGCAATATGGACGCTCTCGTCCCTTCGTTCAAGGAGAATCACCCGGGACTGACAGACGGAAGGATCGTCTTCCACGCCATCAATTCCGAGAGCGCCGAGTTCCGCAAACTGCTGGACGAGCGTCTTCCCGCCCTCAACTGGGTAGGAATCTCGCTCGGAGACGACGAGGCCACTATGAAGACCGCACTCCAGATCGCGAAGCGCTTCTTCGTGATGAGCAAGAACCCCATTCAGGTCGAAGGCGCGGCGATAGACGAGCAGGCTAACGGGGCCAACGGTTTCGTAATCGCGGTCCGTCTGGAAAGCACTCAGGCATACGCAGACACTATCAAATTCTCGAAAGAGAACTATGGAGTAGAGATCATCCCGTTCGGCGAACGCGAAAAGATCTGGACCTACGACAACATTACCGGAGGAGACACAGCGAAATATGCCCGCGTCTTCTACGACGGATACACCGCATCCGCCGGAACCGTCTTCGTGAGCTGGGAAGACAGGGCTAAAGCGATTCTCGCTTCAGACAAGACTCCGCTCTGGAAAGTCCAGGAACTCTGGCGCAAGACCTCTCAGGACTATTCCGATTACTTCCACCGCAAGGTCAAGAGCCAGCTCAGCGACCTGTTCGGTCCGAAGTATGAGGGTGTCTGGAATGACATTCCTGTAACCTACGAAGACAAACACTACAGCGGTGCAGATCCCGAGACAGAAAAGGTCCTGGAGTATCTGGCTATCGGCGAACACCTCCGCTGGGAGGCCTCACACCGTGCCGCCGGCTACCGTCCCGGCAAGGCGAAGGCCGAAGACAGGAAGATCCACACCGACCTCGTACCTTACGAGTCTCTGTCCGAGGTCTCAAAACACTACGACTGGATAGTAGTAAGAACATCTCTTAAAATAAAGTAATATGAGCAGCTCTACGTCAGGCTCCTGGCGCCGCTACAACATATTCCTCTCGTCCACCTTCAAGGATATGGACTTCGAGAGGGATGTCATCAAGTTCAAAGTCATTCCTGCCCTCAACCGGCGCTTTCGCGACCGCAGGGTGGAGCTTCAGGCGATAGACCTTCGGCTCGGAGTAAACACCTCTAATATGAGCGAGGCGGAAAGCGAGCGTAAGGTCCTCTCCGTCTGTACGAGCTGCATCGACAGCTCGCGCCCGTTCTTCATCGGCCTGATCGGCCGCCGCTATGGATGGGTGCCGCCCGTAGAGAGGTGGAAAGAGTTCATAGCCGGGCTCTCGGACGAAGAACGCGAAATACTCGCTGGCACGGCAGGCTGCTCAGTGACCGAGATGGAGATAGTCTACGGCGCCCTGTCGCAGGGCAGTTTCGATTCATCACACGTCCTATTTTTCCTGCGAGACGACGCTTCGTACGAGGGAATCCCCGAGGACTTGAAGCCCACTTTCTGCGACACTGACCCCGAGAACCTCAGGCGTCTTGATACTCTTAAGCAGAAAGTCCAGCACCTCTTCGGCGAGCGCGGCGGCGCAGACGACCGTTGTACCCCTTATCATCTGGACTGGGCCGACGGAGGATTCAGTTCCGACGAATTCGAGCGGATAGTCACCGAGCAGCTCGCCCGGCAGATCGAAGCCGAGACGGCGCGCGAAGAGCAGGAAGGTACCGCGACCTGGTGGGCTCAGGAAAAGGAGCTCGAAGAGTCGACCCTGCTGAGGCTGTTGCCCGGCTCCATCGAGCTCGACGTCTATGACGACGAAGATGACCAGGAAGACGAGGATGAGGATGAGGAAGAGGATGAGGACGATTCCTCCGATGTAGCGGTTTGGTATGTCCAGGGCTACGGCGCCAGCACCCACATGGTCCAGGATTATGTACAGTGGGACGAGGATACGGATGTCATCCGCCTGCTGGCCGTGTTCGGACTGTCGGAGTACAGTTCGTCTATGCGCCCGGTTATCGCCCGCTGGATCCACGAACTCGCCGAGCGCGTCGGCCGCGAAGAACTCCCGGAAGACGAGCTTATGCTCGGGAAAATGCCCGAACCGGAGCTTTTCAATCTGTTCGAAGAGTTGGTCGAAGAAGCCGCGGAAGACAACTATATCTACATCTATATGGACGACGTCGAGGCCCTGGAGACAACCTCTCCCAAGGACCTCTATATGCCTTGGCTCGATCACATAAAGGACGACGTCAATGTAATGATCAACCTCCAGGACGAAAGCGAAGCCCGCGAAAAGGTCCTGGAAGCATATCCTTATCTGTCCAGAAAAATGATGATTGGAGTCGAGGCCGATGAAGAGGCTGCTACCGAGCTCATCGAGAATTACGAGCAGACCTTCTTCCTCGAACTTCCGGAGAAGATAAAAAAGCAGATGATTAAGGCTGCCACCTCGAAGAAGAAGACGCTCTCCCCTCTGAAGGTCCACAGCATCTTCCGCATCTTCGAGTCGCTCACCCAGGAAGACTTCCGGCAAATCCGCGGCAAAAAGGGCAGCCAGATCGATGCCATCAACGGCTATCTCGAGGACATCTGGAAGGATATGCCGGATGCCACTTACGACATCATGACCTTCATGGTCAACCAGATAGTGAAGAACCTCGCGCTGGGAGAGAATATGCGCCAGGCAATCTGGACTATTGCGGCGGCGCCGGGCGGTCTTCGCGAAAGCGACGTAGCCCATTTCGCCGGCGAGGACTGGGATATGGTCCAGTTCTACCGCGCGATGAATTTCCTCCACGACTTCTTCTACGAGGACCATGCCCGCCACCTCTGGAGAGCCAAGTATATCACCCGCCCGGAAGACGGCCTCGGCGGACGCCAGAAGCAGATTTCCGAGTACATCCTTACGCTTGACCCCAGCGATTCGCTGCGGGAGACCATGGGCCTGTACTTCGCGCTCGGCGGCTGCGATCCTTCTCATTTCGCGGCCTACATGGTCGAGGGCGACTATCTCCACGGACAGCAGATGAGCGATCTCGTCCATTTCCATGGGCCGCAGATCCGCCAATTGCTGCGCGAGGGCTACCTCGACTCGGTTGATTTCGAAGACTACTGCAAGGCGCTGCCTGCCCGGCAGCGACTGCAGCTGATGATGGACGTCCTTACCGCGCTCGCTGATCTTAAGGAGGAGCGGGAAAAGATCCACGCTCTGATGTCGCACTGGCTGGACGACGTCAAGGTAGAAGACCTGAACGGCGCGGACCCCTTCACCTTCGCAAGCGTTCTGGCAGGCCAGCGTGAGTCCATCCCCAACCTTGAGAAGGCGCTTGAAGCCGCCCGCAGGAGCGACTCGCTCGGATTCCCGGGCTCAAAGCAACTTATTTCGATGATCTCAGCCCTGCTGTTGATGCAGTATCAGAAGAAGGGTATGAAGGATGAAGCGGAGGCTCTGCGGGGCGGGGCCGGCAGCGGCGCAAAGAGCGCGAAGGAGCGCTTTACCGCGCTCTTCCCGCTCGTCGCCCAGGCCGGCACCAAATCAGCGCTGATCTCCAAGAAGAAGCGCATGGAGCTCCTGGATCAGTTCTTCGACGAGTACTATGCGATAGTCGACGACCTCGAGCTCAATCAGGAGACTTTCGAGGCTCGGTTCAAATCATACAATCTCATCATCAACGCCCTGTCTGTCCTCATGACCGAAGGACGCTACGACCGTGCGCTCGAGGAATTCGTACGTTTCATCCCCTCGATGCAGTTGTTCTATAAGGCGTCCAACTTCTTCAGCTGGGCAGAGGCCCTTCAGACTTACCTGTCGTTCCATATGCTCCTTACGCTTTCTGCGTGTGAACTTATGAAATCCCAGGGCATCGAATGGAAGTTCTCCCAGACGGACGAGCCGCTCGCCCACATCGCCGACATGGCTTATGTAGCCGCTCTCGAAGGAGGCAACCTCCTTAAGGAAATCGATCCCGACAACGAATGGGTACTGAATTTCCGTAAGATGTTCACCGACAACAACGAGCGTATCGAACTCGTTCGCGAATTCCGCGGAGACATCGAACTTAAAGACATAGACAAATATATTCAGGAAGCATATGCTGAGACGCAAAATTGACCGAATACTCTCCGAGGGAGAAGGTAAACAGCTTGCCTGGCTCGCCGGAATAGCTCTGGCGCTGTTTCTAGTCCTCGTGCTGCTCGGAAGTTTCTGGGCCCTGGGCTGGACTGAAATCCTCAACCTTTATCTCGACCCCGGCAGCTACCCGCTCGAGGCTAAGGCCGGAAGCCAGGGTGCGCTGAACTTCTTCAGCCTGCTTATCGCCTTCGGCGGAATCCTGGTCCTGAACGCCCTTACAGTTTCGGCCTTTTCCAACGTATTCGACAATATTTCGGAGAAGTACCGCAAGGGCGAGAGGCGCTACAAGCTTCGCGGCCATGTCCTCATCCTCGGCGGCGGGAGGCAGCTGCTCGACATGCTCCGCGCGCTTAAGGGCGAGCGTGAGTTCGAGGGATGCGATATCGCGGTGATGACGTCTTCAGACGTGGAGGCGCTGCGCGACTTGGTTGAGACGGCGCTGGACGACCCGAAGTTCTGCAAGCGCCTGATATGGTATCGCGGCGAGAGGGCCAACGAAGACGACCTCCGCAGCGCCTGCGTTTCTTCCGCTGCCCGAATCTACATTATCGGCGAGGACGATGAGCCCGCCCACGACTCCGTGAGCGTCTGGACTCTCGGCCTGCTGCGCTCGATATGCGAGGGCACTAAGGGCCCTGCCATCCCCTGCTTCGTGACGCTGGAGATGCACTCGAGCATGGACGTGTTCAACTACCTGCCCTCGCCTGCCGACTCGCGCCTGCAGGTGGAGATAGTCAACGCCAGCGATTACCTGGCCGAGCAGCTGCTGGTAGACACCGAGTTCCTGCCCGTGCCTTCAGACGGTCAGTCGCTGCGCATCGTCATCGCCGGCTTTGGACGCGTCGGGCGCTCGATCGCGAGCGTGGCCGCGCAGATCTGCCATTTCCCCAAGGGCAGCCGGACAGTTGTCTCGTTCGTCGATACCGGCATGCAGGAGAAGATGGACAATTACGTTGCTAACCACCGGAGTCTTTTCGATCTTTCGCACTATACCTACATTTCGCCTGTCGGCCGCACGGGCTACGTTCCTCAGAACGGCTACGGCGACTTCCTCGACGTGGAGTGGGAGTTCATCGACAGCCACCTCTCGTCCGAACTGACGCGCGGACTGCTGGCGAAGTGGGCTGACGATCCGGCTCAGAAGCTGGTGCTTGTACTTTGCTATGAAGATGCTGCTGAATGTATTTCTGCGGCCCTGCATCTGCCGAAGGCCCTGTATAAGGCCGGTATTCCGGTAGCCGTGTATCAGAAAGACCATCCGGAGATGTTGGAGGCCGCCCGCGCGACCGGGCAGTTCGGCTCGCTCACGATTTTCGGCGAGGCCTCGGAGGGCAGCGACGCGCTTTTCCTGCGCCGTTCGCTTTACGGGAAGAGGGTCAATTTCCTGTACGACAGGAAGTATGGCGGCGGGAGCGCGACGCCCGACGAGGCCTGGGCTCGGCTGTCCTTCGCCCACAAACTCTCGAGCATCGCCAGCGCCGCCTCGATTCCGCTGAAACTCCGCGCCTTCGGGCTGGAGCCTACCCGCGCCGCGGTCGACGCTCTTTCCGAGAAGGATCTTGATGTTTTATCGGAGGTTGAACATCGCCGCTGGATGATTTCAGTATTGATGATGGGCTATTCCGCCGCGCCTGCTTCCGAGCGCAAGGACCGTTCGCGCTTCAAAGAGCTTAAGAACAAGGAGTTCATCCATCTGGATATCGCCCCTTACTGCGAGATAGCCGAAGAAGCAGACAAGGATACGGTGATTGTTAAGAACATTCCATTTATTGTCAACGGAGATCCAATAGCAGAATTATGATAAACCTCACTACCGCTCCTTCCGACGACGTCCTCTACGCCCAGAGCAAATGGTGGGGCTTCCCCGACCTTCCCGACGATCTTGACTGGCCAACTGTGGAGGCCGAAGATGATGGTGAAGTGTTCGACGATCCGCTTACCTTCGTCTGCCAGATACGCTGCGAGGAGTTGGCGGAGCTGGATCCCGAAGGGCTACTGCCCCACGAAGGCATGCTCTATTTCTTCGCCGCGCTCGATTATTTCCTGGGTGATTTGGATGCCTTTACCGCTCCGGGGATGGGCGAATGGCCTTCAGAGTGTTTCAAGGTTTTATATTCGCCCGTGGAAGAGGGGCTGAACACACATACGCTCTTCTATGATGAAGAGGATGAGATACCGGCATGTCCGGCACCGGAAAGGATTGTGTTCGGGCAGAAGATGCCCGATCAGGTCGGGCATGACGAAACCCGCTTGCTGGGCGAGCCGTTCACGGACGAAGTTCGCGAGGCGATGCCGGGATACATCTCCCTGCTCCAGATAGATGAAAACGACGACTGGGGCCTCCGCTTCTTCGACAGCGGAATGCTGAACTTTATGATAAAACCCGCGGACCTCAAGGCCCGCAGGTTTGACAAAGTCCGTGTCTGGCTGTATTCTGCCTAGCTGATGGAGTCGAGGCTGGGGACGTAGTTGCGCTGGACCTGGCTGGCGAAGATCTGGGAGATCTCCTTGACGCTGAGGCCGAGCTGCTGGCCGATGTGGTAGATGAAGTTGACCTCTTTCTCAGTGATGTTCTTGTCTGCGAGCACCATTCCTACGATATAATCCAGCAGAGCCGGCTTGAGGCTCGGATCGTACTGAATAAGCTGATTGACTGACTGCTCGAACATCTTGTCGACATCGCCCTTGGCGACCTGGGCCAGGAAGTCCCTGGGGAAAATCAGGGAATTGGAAAGGTTCTTCAGGATATACTCATATTCTTCCTTCTCAACTTTGCCGTCGATATTGGCTGCGATGATACCGGCCGTGGCGATGAACACCGACATGGGGCCGTCAAGAGGGCCGTTGCCGAGCTTGAGAAGAATCTGGATAAGCTGATCCATGCCCTTGTCGAGCGCCTCCTGGTTGAGAGCATTCGCGAAGAGGTTGATAGCCTCAATGCGGATCGGGTTGACCGGATGATCGTAGTGGCTCATGCCGCCGCCGTTGAGGAAGAAATCTAGGTGTTTAGTGTTGTCGATCAGTAGATCTCCAAGCCCAACCTCCATCTTCTGAAGATCCAGGCCTGAAGCCATCTTGAAGAAAGCTGTAACGCAGGCGCCGAGGTTCTCGCAGGCCAAGTAACCATAGCGGTCGGCCACGAGTTCTGCGAGGTTGTCGTGGAGACGGATCTTATACTGGAGAGCGACCGGAGGGCAGGTGGTCTGAGGAGGGTAGACGAACCAGATAAGGCGCTTGAGCTCGGTGTCTTTGTTGATGAGGTGGCCGAGTTCATGGCCGATTACGAAACGGAGTTCGTCTTCGCTCATAAGGTTGAAGAGCTCTGAATTAACGTTGACGATATCCGGCTGGTCCCCTTCTGCTGCGATAGAGTAAGCGTTGATAGTAGAATCGCCTGTCACATAGAAATCAACCTCTTCTTTGTAGCCTAGTTTGTCCTTGACTTCGTGGCAAAGCTTATAGAAACCGCCCAGAAGGTTCTCGTCCGCCTTCATGCAGTGGCCTTCCATCTTGCTACGCCAGTAGTTGTCGCTGTCTGAAGTGTACTCGGCGTTCTTGAGAACGAACTTTACGACATCGCCCTGAAGAGCGTTGTAAATCTGACCCTGAAGGTCTTTCTCCAATTTGATTTCGGGATTGAGCATATTATTGAATTTTTGCAATTATTATCGAAATGTTATCTACCCCTCCGGCTTCGCATGCCAGGCGGAGCAGGTCGGTAGCGGAAGATCCGTCGGCAATCGCCTGCTCGATATCTTCGTCGGATACCATGTCGCACAGGCCGTCGGAACAAACGAGTAGTACGTCTCCCGGCAGCAGTTTTCCATCCAGTTCGGTGGCGGTGAGACGGCCCTCGAGGCCGCCGCCAAGACAGTTTAACAGGCGTTTGTCTGCCGAAGGGTCGCCAGTCAGGCCGCGCTCCGTTTCGTCGACAGTGAGTTGACGGAGCAAACCTCCGCGCAAGCGATACACGCGACTGTCGCCGGCGTTCACCAGCCAGGTATGGCCGTAGTGCCAGATAACGCCCGTGAGCGTACAGCCCATCGGATAGACCTGCCCGCGCTCGGCGGCGAAACCATTCAGCTTGTAACTGATATAATGGACCGCCTCGCGAATGTCGTCCTCGAACGATCCGGGCTGAATCTGATGGAGGTTCAACTGCTCCTTGATTTCGGAGAGCGCGAACTCGCTGGCCTCTTCCCCGGCCTCATGGCCGCCCATGCCGTCGGCTACCAGCAAGTAGAAAAAGCCGTCGTCCGGGGTGTCGACCGTCAGCGCGGCGGAGTCGTCGCGAAGAAACAGCCCACCCACCGAGACGGCGTCTTCGTTGCCGTCGCGCACGAGGCCTTTGTGGCACACTGCCTGGATATCGAGTCTCATTCTACCGTGAATTCAAGAGTTGCGATGCGAACGCGATCGCCTATTTTTAGCTCGACCGCAACACCGGGCTCAAGGCGCTTATCGTTAACGTAAGTTCCGTTCGTGGAGCCGCTGTCAGTAATAGTCCACCCGCCAGCCATCTGGCCGATAACGCCATGGTTACCAGAGACATAGGGGTTAGTAGCAAGCTCGGGCCATATGCCGCCGCGACGCCCAAAGGCGCCGGCCTGCAACGCGAGGCGCCAGCCGTTGCCGGCAAGGCAAGATGCCCGATCGGAGTCGGGCATGACAGAAGAGGAGTCGGGCATGACCTTCACGTCACCCCCGACCTGATCGGGGGTCTCTACACCAGCGGCGGGACGCGGGCCCAGCGGACTGCCGCAGACGGGACATTCGGTTCCGCGCTTGGGCCGGCCGCACTGGGGGCACCACTTCAGTTCCTTTCCGCACTGGTCGCAGAAAATGCTGTCATCGGGTATCAAGGCCCGGCATTCAGGACACTGTATCATAACACATCCTCCATTTTGATGGTTTTACGCTCCTCCAGGGTGTGGACCCCGCCTTCCTCGGCTAGACGCGTAGCGAGGTTGCTCCTGACTTCGCCGAAGAAGTTGCGCGCGTCGCGGCCGTTGCCGAAGGTCCTGCCCCGGCGGTTGTATAGCATAGTGAGCTTTCCACGAACGGCATTCTCCGCCATGGGATCGAGCATATAGCCGTCCTTGCGGGCGAAGATCATAAATATTTCGAAGAGCTCGTCGGGCGTATAGTCCTCGAAGACGATGCGATTGCGCTCGGGGAAACGGCTCTCGAAGCCGCTGTTGCCGGCGATGAACATCTCCATTTCGTAGGTATAGCCGGCCGCGATGCAGACGAACTTCCCGCGGTCGTCTTCCAGCCGCTTGACCAGCGTCTGAAGCGCGAGCGAACCATACTGGCCGTCGGCAAGCTGGTAGGCCTCGTCGATGAAGAGGATGCCGCCCATGGCCGTGTCGATGACATGGGAGGTAATCGCCTCCGTGTCGCCGACCACGCGGCCCACGAGCTTGGTCTTGTCGACCTCGACCACGGCCGGCGAAGGTAGCGCGCCCATCGAATAGAGGATCTTGCCCATCAGGCGGGCGACCGTGGTCTTTCCCGTTCCGGGGTTGCCGAGGAAGAGGTAATGGCCCAGCGGGATCTCCGGCCGGCGGTTTTCGAGCCGCGCGCTCTCGATTTCGTTGTTGATGGTGTGAGCCAGCTTTGTAAGCGCTGTCTTCACGCCCTCGAGGCCGACCAGTTCGTTAAGTTCGGCCAGGCACTCATCGACCGATATCTTCTCCGGCTCCTTGAACGGGATGTCCTCGAGATACGCGTTGTGGAGGAACTCCGGAGTCCATTTGTCGAACGGAGTGTTGTTGATGCGGTTATTGATGTTTGTCTTGGTCTCGGCAACCTTTTTAATCGCCTCGCCTGCGTTGCCGAATTTTTCGTCCTTCATCGCCACCATCGCCTGGAACATCTTCAGGGCCTTCATCCTGACTGCATCATCCGCAAAGGTGAAATTGTAGGATTTGCCCTTGGCCGCGCGCTCGTAGATCTCCAGCAGTTCTTCGGCAGAGTAATCGTTGATATGGATGAAATGCGAGAATCTCCTCTTAAAACCCGGATTCGAATTCATAAAGGCATCCATCTCCTTCGGGTAGCCGGCGCAGATTACTACGAACTTGCCGGCATCGTTTTCCATACGGGCCATCAGCGTACGGACCGCGTCACGACCCTCAGAACTGGTGCTCTGACCGGCTGCATCCATCGGATCCAGCCCATAGGCTTCGTCCAGGAAGAGAACGCAGCCCATGGCTTCGTTGACGGCGTCATTCATCTTTTCCTGGCTCTCGCCCACGAACTTGCTGATAATCTGCTCGGGCTTCTTCTCCACGACGCGGTCTGAACTAATCACTCCCAGCGCCTTGAAAATCTTTCCGAAAATACGGGCGACGGTAGTCTTGCCCGTTCCGGGGTTGCCAGTCAGGACGAAATTGTACTTAGTCAAGCCTTCCGCGGCTTCGCCCATCTCGATCATGCGTTTTTGGGTCGCGATTTCGCTGGCAATGCGGCGGATGGTGGTCTTGACTTCGTCCATACCCACAAGGCCGTCCAGTTCCTTCATGATCTCCTCGACCGAAATATCTTCGGTCAGTTCTTCGCCAACGATGTCGGCATACGAAAGGATTTCGTCCGCGGCGCCACGGAGGCGATGGCGCTTGACCGCAAGATCGAAGAGATTGCGGACTTCGCCGGCATTGCCGAAGGTCTCGCCGCGCTTGAGCCACATCTTGTCGAACACCTTCGGAAGCATCTCCTCCGCCTTCTGGTCGAGGGTGAAGACGACGTTTTCGTCGTTTCTGGCCAGGCGCATGCGGAACAGCTGCTCCAGTTCGCGGGCCGAGTAATCGGGGAACTCGATGGTCACATTCATCCTTCGCGGCAGACCGGGGTTCATGCGGATGAAATCGCCCATCTCTTTAGTGTAGCCGGCCATTATGCAGACGAACTCGCCCTTGCGGTTCTCCAACAGAGTCATGAGGGTGTTCACGGCATCACCGCCGTAGCCTGTAGAGCCGTCGCCGTAGCGGGTGTTCAGGGCATATGCCTCATCGATGAAGAGCACACCGCCCATCGCCTGGTTCACATATTTCTTGACGTTTTCTTCCGAATCGCCAAGGTAGTGGCCGATGAAGTCTTTTCCGCTGATCTCCACGAACTGGCCCGTAGGCAGAGCGCCCACTGCGTTCAAGACCTCGCCGAACTTGCGGGCGAAGGTTGTTTTGCCGGTTCCGGGGTTGCCCGTGAAAATGAAATGGTCAGTGATGAGTTTGTCCTTGAGGCCGTTCTCTTTCTTCTTCTTGACGTTGCGAACTATGGCTTTGATCTCCTCCTTCACACTCTGAAGGCCCACATAGTTGTCCAACTCGGCGAGAATCTGGTCCTCGCTCTTGGGGATGAAGCACTGAGCGGTATCTATGTCCTGGGCTTCGGCGGTCTTGCTGCCGCGAGCAATGGTCTTGACATAGATACTCTCCGCCACCATCTCGGAAAGGTGGCCGTTGGTGTGGCCCAGATCAGTTTGGCGCATGTACCAGGCGAAATGGGCGTTCAGCTTATTTGGGAGGTCATCAGCTACGGATACGTCGTATTTTCCCTTCAAGAGCTGCAGGGCCAGTTCGGTCAGGTCGTTCAGTCCGAAAGCGCCCAGTTTGAATTCGAATTCGAACAGGCGGTGGACGTCTTTATTGTTCTCGAGGAACTCCGCCAGGTCGTTGTGGTCGCCGCAAAGAATCAGGATGGGGGCGCCCTCAATCTTTCGCATGCGGGCGAAGAGTTTATCGAGCTGGTTTACCTCGGAAGCCTTGTTGGTAGGAAGCAGTTTCTGGGCGTTAGTGATCAGCAGGATTCCGTCTTTCATGCCCGCCAGATTGTCGTCCAGTTTAGAGGCGAACTCAGCCCAGTCGGCGGCGTCGACCTCTTTCGCGGCCTGCTTCACCACCCCGCTTTCGAGTATCTTGTCGGCAATCAGATGAGAGATGAAATGCTTGCCGCTTCCCGAGTCTCCGAGAACGAGGCTGTCCATGCCCATGCGGGCTCCGCCGCGGGTAACTTCCCTGGCGACCCTGAGCTTTTCGTCGAGCCTGTCGAGCTCCGAGATTATGCTGTCTTTTCCGATAAGGCCCTTTTGAGTAGACTCGCTTTCGAGAGCCTCGCCGCAAAACCGGCAGAACTTCGCCTCTGGCCTGTTATCTTTTCCGCACTTACTACACTGCATATGGTATACTTACTTATTCTTAACTATTTCCGTCTGTTCGGCGGCGGACTTGGAGAGTTTCTCGCTCCTGGGGATGAAGACCATGAAGATAGCGAAGACTACCGTGGCTCCGATAAAGACGAGGAGGCGCCTGGAGCGGACCTTGAGGTCGTCTTTCCACCAGCTGATATCGTTGTCGTTGAAGGCTCCGTTGAGTGAAGAGTCGAAATAAGTCTCGTCGGAGAAAGCGTAATACAGTGGCTCGAGTACCTTCTCATCAAAGCTAGGGCGGGTAAACTTGCGGGCCGAATCCGCGAAAGGACTCTTGAAGAACAACACCTTGATACACAGGAAAACCAGCATCGCCAGTATCATTGCCGCAAAAATATAGAGGATGAACTGCCCTAGGAACTTGACCAGTACCATCAGCAGGAAGCCGCCTATCATTCCGCCGATAAGCGGAATAAGACAACCGTCTGTATCAAGAACGAAATAAATAATACCGGCTATTACCAGTCCCAGCACCCATGTCCAGTTTTCGAGTTTGAAATGACTTACGTCGATTATGGGATTCTCAATGATTGAGAAGATGAGCATTACCAGCATCAGCGCTAAGGGGATAGCGCAGAACAGGACCGCCGATACTATCTGGAGCACGCTTCTGACATTAAGCACTCCTATCTTACGCTTACCTGCAACGAGCAGTTTGTCGGCTTCCTTACAGGCATAGTCAAAGCGACTAACAGGAGTCATGTCTTCGTCTATCCTTCGCAGATCGTCGAGGTAGGCCTTCAAGCGGCGCTCGTATGTAAACTGAGGTTTATAGTCTACGGTAGGGTCTTCCTGATGATTCACGGCCAGGAAGCCGGGGATGCCTCCTCCATTGTAGTCTTTGAGCAATATCTTTGAGGGCTGGGAGAACAGTTCCTGGAGGGAACTAACCGTCACGCCGTTTGACAACTGCAACTGAGGATCTACTCCAAAGCCCTTTATGACCTTCATCCACCCTGTCTGCGCAAGGAAAACGTCATCCTTGGGGCCGCATTTCTTGCGGTTGTCGTCCGAGTTACGATCCGTACAGTACACGAACCACGAACGCTGGTTGGAGAAACGGTCTCCCTTCGTATCCATAGAGGCCGTGACGTAGTGATAATCCTCCGGAGCGAAGAAATTCATAGCAATGTTCAGGACCGTCTCCATCGGGAAACGCAGCGTCAGCGGGTTGTTCTTATCGACCTTCCAGAAAGAGGTGAAATTATTAAAGTCTCCTCCTCCCATGACCCAGAAGATATTGTAGGCCTGATTGAACAAGCGCCCGAGCCCTTCCTGCGTCATCGCATAGTCGGGGTTTTTCGGATCATTGATAAGATTGATGTCCGCAAGCGGGTCCAACAACTGCACCCTCAGCATAAACACGTCGAGGGTATCTCCCGACGGAGGGAAACTCTGGGCGATAGAAGCGCTTCTCACCCTTACCCACTCCGTAAAGATATCGCTGCTCAGGCGACTTGCAGTTTCCTGGTCAACTATGGCCGAGTTGCAAAAATTGCTTACGTCCTTCAGGGTCACTGCGCTGGCCGCTACAGGGCTGGCGTCCGTCCGCGATGCGCCGCTGAGCGGGAACGGAATCTTGGGATCGAGTAAGAAAATAGTCGCGAACAGGCCGGTATTCTTGTCCTCACGATAGCGTTTCTCGACTATGTCATGGACCTCAAGGGCAAGTTCGGGGTAGGGCCTCAGCCAGCGCTCGACCTGGCCGCGGTAGAGATACTTCACCGCGAGGTCGCTTTCGTCTTCGAGCATGAACATCGCCAGTTCCTTCGGGGTGTTGGCGATCTGGTGCTTCGAGGCGTTGTAGGTTATGTTCAGGTCTTCGATTATCTCGCCTTCGTCTACTGGCAAGTCTTCCCCTTTCATGGTCCGCTCGATCTCGGGAAGATCCCAGCGCTTCGCCGGCGTCCCAATCAACAGCCCGCGGCATATCTTCGCGAGCGGGTCGGGCATGTCGGCCGGGATAGCGATGCGGCCCTTTTTCTTGTCGATCGCGAGCTCCGGCTCCTTAGCATCGAACGCGCCTTCGCCCATCCACAACGAGAGGATGGTCATTCCCAGCGAATAGAAATCGGCCTTCGGAGAAAGTTCTATGAAAGTTCCTTCAGGGAGGGTGACGGTGTCAGTGTAGATTTCCGGGGCGGCGTAGATGGGGGTTCGGAGCTGCTTCGTGATGCTGGTCCCACGGTCGTCGATTTCGTCAGATATTCCGAAGTCACACAGGACGCAGTCCAGGCCGCCCTCGCCGCGGCGGAGAAGGATGTTCGCGGGCTTGACGTCTTTGTGGATGACGCCCGATTTGTGGATTTCATCGAGAGTGATTGCTATTTTAAGCGCTATGGCGAGGATAGCATCCGCATTCCCTTTCAGGCCCGCAGCCGCGGCGCTGCCTTCGGGGAAATATTCCATCAGCTCATAGTCGGGCCCATACTCCAGGACGTCGACTATATAGCCCTTCCCTTTCAGGCGCTCGAGGCGCTTAAGGACCTTGGTATTTGTTGTAAAGCCGGGATGGCAGAGTTTCAAAACGGCGCGGCGTTTTCCGTCGGTGACTACATAGATATCCCCTTCGGAGCCGCTGCCGAGGACCTTCTCGACCGTGTAGGTTTTGCCGCCGGCGCTGACCTGGTCGCCGGGTTTGTGGGCGGCTTTGCCGGGCCTGACCGGATCTTCTCCGGGCTTTCCCAGCGCAGAAGCGGTCTTCTGGAAGGCGGAAAGCGTTTTCTGGAACGACTCCGTCTTCTGAATAGCCTCCGTTTTCTGGATGGCCTCAGTCTTCTGTTGAACTAAGTCATCAAAGCCTGCCATAGCCTAAACGCGTTTATAAACCTTACGTTCGACGTTGGTAGTGAAGATTTCGCCGCCGCTCTGGACGACCTCGCACTGGGTACAGGGGACCCATTTTCCGCCGAGGCCGGGGCGGGCGCATTCGCAGGGATTGTTGTGGAGGACGTGGCAGTAGTTACATTCCCATGCCATGGACTCTTTGAGCGGGATTCCGCGCCAACTTTCCTGGACCGTCTCCATGACCGCGACCTTGCGGGCGGTAGCGTAGTTGCGCTGTTCCTGCGGGGTCATGCCGACGGGCGGGAGCATCTCCTCCATCACCTGGTTTGCGTCTTCGACCGCTTTCTGGTATTCGGCCATTATCTCCTCGCGGCTGCGCTTAGTCTTCGGCTTTTCAGCCTTCGGGGCCTCGGCCGGCTTGAAACCGACCTTGCCCATGAGTTCGCGCAGACGCAGTTCGCCTTCCGTAGGTTCGCGCGGGCCTTCGTCTTCCGGGCCGGGCTCCGCTCCGTCGAGCTCCGCTTCGAGCTCGGCGATTCTCATCAGGAGATGGGCCGCTTCCTTGACTTTTGGATCGCGCTTGGCCTTGTCCACGGCGATCCTTGCGGCGCGAGAGAGAGGCTGGCCGCACTGCCCGCAGAAGGGGCGGTGGTTGCGGATGTGGCAGGTGGGACATTCTATCCCCTCGGCAGGCATCCCGCACTCCGGGCAGTCGATGTCGTCCGGCCTCATAGGCGCGCCGCAAAACGTACAGTAGTCTACGAGCTTAGCTCCGCAGACCGGGCAGAATTCCAGCCCGGGCTCGATTGTCGCGCCGCAATGGGGGCACACGCCGCCAGATGGCCGATCAGGTCGGCCATGACTCTCTTTAGAGACGTCACCCCCGGCTTGACCGGGGGTCTTTGTCCGCTCGCGTACTCTGACGTCTTCCGCCATAGGGTTAACCCTGGACTCTAAGCAGTCCGTCGACCGCTTCGTTGATGGCTTCGAAAGTCTCGCTAAGGAGCGACTTGGTACAGAAGCCTTCGATCTCGTAGCCCTTGTCGGTTTCGAGGGCGAAGACGATGTTGCCGTAGATAGGGTATCCGCCGCCGTAGAGGATGGTAGCGGTCATGTTGTCGCCCACGGTCTTGTTTCCGTAGCCGTTGCGTGCGACCATGAACACGAGATGGCGCTCGTTGAGGCGCAGCTTCTCCGAAAGCTTGTTGAGCGCGGGGGTGAAGCGGACGATCTGGACGCCGCCCTCCGTTCCAATCCAGGATGAGAGCTCGCCGCTGAGGGTGTTCCAGTCTTCGTTGGAGCTCTGCTGAACGGATGCGATGCCATAGAAATTGGCTACTAGGAAGGCGGGGATGATCTGGTCATCGTCGTTTTCGGGTTCGGGCTCCGGTTCCGGCTCCGGTTCGGGTTCGGGCTCTTCGGCGTTTCCAAGATCGGGATCGGGCAGGCCGCAAATGTCCTGAATCTTGAAGAACAGGGCCTTCTCGTCATCGGTGAGTTCGCCGTCTGTGCAGATAATCCTGGCGAAGAGGTTGGACATCTGCTGCTTTCCGTCGTCATCAAGAGATTTGATGTGGCCTATGGCAGTAAAGTCGTCCATCTTTTCGCCGGCTTCCATAATCTGGTCCAACAGATCCTTGTCTACCGAAGGAAATGTCTGGAAGAAGTCGAACAGGGGCTGTATTTCTTCTGTTGAAGCCTCTCCGTCGGCATAAATAAAATGCTTTGCGACCTTATAGATCGCAGCAAGGGTTACACCAGTTGCATTCATAAGGCTTAAAGTTTATCTGCTCCTGTAAATAGCGGAAGACCGCAGACTTCAATCATTGCCTTGTATGCCTCTTCCTCTGAAGGGTCGAGTTTTCCGTCACTGGCAATAGTGATGAAGATCATGTCGGAAGTAAACTGCTTCTCTTCGGCGTCGAACCTCCGGATGCGCTGGATTGCTTCATCCAGACTCATTTCGTTTGCAAACTTTACATAATCTGCAAGGAGGTCGTCGCGGCCTTCGAAATTATACTGAGCGCGAAGGCCGTCAAGGATGGTTTTGAATTCGATCTGCTCGAAGTTGCCGTCTTCACGGGCGGTAGCAAGACATACTGCGATTACCGCAGCCAGGTCTTCAAATGTTGAGGGTCCTCTCATAATGATATTAGTTTATAGATGTATTTGTTGTAACAAGTCGGGTTAGGGTTGTGGTCATAGACGAATTCTTCGCCGGGGCCGAGGATGAAGGGGATACCGTTGTCGTCGATTCCCAGTATTTTCCCGTCAGGGAAGGGCTGGAGGTATGCTTTGGTCCAACCCAATTCCGCCAGGCCGTCCTCTTTAAGGTCTGTCAGCGCTTTGTCTTCAGGTAAATATCTGCGGTGGACTTTTTCGTACATCATCTCCACCCACTGGCCCTGGAATTTCAGCCCTTGGGGGAACTGCATGTTTGACTGTTGTTTAAGGACTCCGTTTTCCCAAAGGCCAATCCCTACAGGGAGCCAGTCTACGCGATGTTCCTTATAAGTAGTCATAGGGCTGCCGCAGGAGATTACCCTGCCGCAGGAGTCAAACTCCGCTGTCTCCATCACTTCTTCGTAGGTTCTCTTGCGGGTGATTTCCTCATCCCATTCACGTTTTACGAAGGCGAAGCCGTAGCCGTTGAGAACTCCTTCTTTGAGCTGGCCGGACCCTATATCTCCGTTCGGAGACACGATAGTTCCGAGGCCGTTTTCACTGCCCCACAACTTCCGCCCGTCATCGAGGATAGTCCAATTTTTACCGAAGGTAAAGTACATAGTTGTGTAAATATACAAAAATTCAGTTACTTTGATCCAAAAGCGATATCTTTGTAGTAAGAAGAATAGTATGGCAACTTTCAAATACCCCAACGGCAACGTCTACACGGGCGAAGTCAATGACGCCGGCCAGCCCCATGGCCGCGGTCACATGGATTATAAGATTAGCGGCTATATCGCCGAATACGACGGTATGTGGGAAAACGGCGTCCGCAGCGGAAAAGGACATTACCATAAGTTCTCTACAGGTGGGGGCGCTCGCTACAGTTACGACTACGACGGCGACTGGCTCAGCGACCTCCAGCACGGCGAAGGTGTCGAGAAAGACAGCAGGGAGCAGGGCGTCCACCTCTCGACCGTTAGCGAAGTCTATCGCGGCGGATTCAAGGAGGGCAAGCGCCATGGCCACGGAGTGATCGATAAAGACAACTTCGACGGCAGCTTCACGGTCGGCGTCAACCGTTTCGAAGGAACTTTCGAAGAGGGCCGGACAGTCGGCCACGGAGTGTGGGAATATGCTAATGGCGACCGGTTCGAAGGTTCGTTTGCCGATTATGGGAACAAGCACGGACATGGTGTTTACACCTTCCAAAACGGTCTGCGCTTCGAAGGCGAGTGGGAGCGGAATTCATTTGTAAACGAAAGCTTGATCGCCGATCCATCGCTTGAAACGCCTATGCTCATTGTCACCGAAGACCACTCCGGCTTCGATTACAACCGCTCCGGCAGTTTCATCTTCGCAGCCCGAAAGGGTCTCGTACGCTATGCGGAGGCCGCCAGCCTGGGAAACAGTCTGGAAATTGGCGGCGACAAGGGTCTGGAAATATTAAACGTCGATAAAGACAGTGTTACCTTCACTGTCAGCGGCGTTTTCACAAAAGACGGCAAGCCCACGGAAGCTACGGTTCATCGCGGGGAGAATGTCCTCTTCGAAGATGTCCACGAATCTTCCGCAAGGATCTACGATGAAGAATATGACTACACTATCGAAGACCGCCTGGAGGTAATTTGCCGCTAAAGAATTGCTATATTTGTGATATGAAAAGAATTATACCCTTATTCCTGGCGCTGGCGCTGCTCGCCTCCTGCTCCAAGGACAAACCTGAAACTTTAACTACACCTATGCCTACCACTAAGCTTGAAAAACTGAGTTTCGAGAATTATAAGGTTCAAACTACTAAAGACAAATACGGATTCCACGTTTTTTATGAGGAAGACATAGACGGAACCCGTTACGACGTATGGGCGTCCGGGAACGAGGGCGCAGCGCTCGCAAACTCAAGGCGCAATCCTGAGAAATTCCCGACCTTCGCTTCTCCTGACGGCTACGAAGGGTATTGTGCTTGTATGAATACCCAGGCTACCGGTACGTTCGGCAACCTAATCGGCAAGCCCATTGCCGCCGGCTCGCTGTTCCTCGGGAACTTCAATATGGACAAGGCTATGACTGACGAGTTGAAGACTACCGAATTCGGCATCCCCGTCGACCGTCAGCCCCGCAAGGTAGTAGGATGGTACAAGTATATCCCCGGAAAGGTCTACACCAACAAAAAGAGGAAGGAGATCAAAGACCAGATAGACAGCGCCAGCGTCACCGGAGTGTTCTGGCGCAACGAAAATCCTTCAGGAAAGAAGATCGTGCTCTACGGAGACGACTACAACACCAACCCCTATGTGGTCAGCCGCGGAAGGATCGCCGATATTCCGATTTCTGAAGACTGGGCCAGGTTCGAGATGGTGTTCGAAGGAGATGAGGCGGACCCTGAGATCCTCGCGGAATGGGGATACAGTTTTACCGTCCTGTTCTCTTCCAGCAGAAACGGCGGCGACTTTGAGGGTGCCGTAGGAAGTACCTTTATGGTAGACGAGGTAGAGGTAGTATTCTAGTTTTACAAGCTTATGCTAAACAAAGAAACATACATCAGAAGGCGCTCGGAGCTGCTTCAGCTTATGAAGGGCGAGAAGGGAGTAGCGCTGTTTATAGGTAATGTCGCATCAGCGGCCCAGTATCAGGAGTGCGCTTATAAATGGCGCCAGGACAGTACTTGGCTGTATCTGTTCGGAATTGACGAGCCGCGCTTGGCCGCCACGATCGACCTTGAGACTGGGGAGACTGTGCTCTTTGGCGACGATTGCGATATAGACGATATTATCTGGAACGGCCCGACTCCGTCGATAGCCGACCACGCCGCGAGCGCGGGAATCGGAAAAACGGCGCCCTACGGGGCTTTGGCCGCAGCGATCAAAGGCCGCCCGGTCCATTTCGTGCCGGTATCGCGCTGGTACAACGCCGTAATGCTCGCTAACCTGCTGGGCATCAAGCCGGAAGAGACGTTCCGCGCCGGGAAGGCGGGCTGCCCCAAGGCTTCGCTGCCGCTTGTCCGTGCGCTCGTCCGGATGCGTCTGGTCAAGGACGCCGAGGAGATCGCGCTTATCGATGCGGCCTGCGTGCTCGGGCAGGAGATGCACACCGTGGCCCGCAAGGGCATCAAGATCGGGCAGATCGAGCAGCAGATAGTCGGCGACATGGAGGCCGTGGCGCTTGCTAAGGGCTGGGGCGTGAGCTTCGAGACGATCCTCACGCAGCACGGCGAGATCTTCCACTGCCATTCCCACGCCCAGGCGATCGAGCCAGGCAGGCTGCTCGTCATCGACGCGGGCCTCGAGAGCAACGATCACTATGCTTCCGATTTTACGCGCACCTACCCCACGGGCGGCCGCTGGACTTCGAAGCAGCGCGACGTGTATCAGATAGTCTACGAGTGTAACCAGCTCGCGTTCGAGCTGACCCGGCCGGGAGTGGCCTATCGCGATGTCCACCTCCGGGCGATGGAGCATATGCTCGCGCGGCTCGGCGATCTCGGACTTGTCCATGGCGACCCTTCTTCCTTGGTTGCCGACGGATTAGCGGGGCTCTTCTGTCCCCATGGCCTCGGCCACAATATGGGTCTCGACGTCCACGATATGGAGGACTATGGCGAAGACCTGGTGGGCTACGATGCCGATCAAGTTCGCTCTTCGCAGCTCGGGCTCGGGAGTCTTCGTATGGCCCGCAGGCTGGAGGCCGGAAATGTCGTGACCGATGAACCGGGAATCTATTTCATCCCGGCGCTGATCGCGAAGTGGAAGGTCGAAGGGATCGGCAAGGGCGCGATTGATTACGCACGGCTCGAGGAGGGCTACCTTGATTTTGGAGGTATACGCCTGGAGGACGACGTGCTGGTGACGCCCGATGGAGCGCGAAGGCTGGGAGGCCCGCGCCTGCCCGCCTCGCCCCGCGAGATCGAAGAGGCGATGGCGGCGGATTAGCCTGCTTCCAGGGGGCTAAACTTCTGGCCTGATACGTTGGCTACGGGCTTGTTGGCTACGGACCCTCCCCCGTCCTAAACTGTTTCAACTATGGACAACAGACTTCTAAGACTTCGACTTAATGATGCACTCTCGGCACTGGCTGATTTGCTGATGCCGAGAGTGTGTCTTGTCTGCGGCCGGGAGTTGAATTTGCGCGAACGTTTCCTGTGTCTTCCCTGCTCGATGGACCTTCCCCTCACCCGCTACGAAACCTGGGAACATAATCCGATGGCGGAAAAATATAACCTTCGCGTCACCTCTGACACGATCGGAGGCATTCCGGAACCATATCAGCGAGCGACCGCGCTGTTTTTCTACCGCCGAGGGTCGGGGTACGACCAGATTACCCAGGCGCTGAAATACAGGCGTGACTTCAAGGCAGGGCGGCACTTCGCGGCGATGCTCGGGCGGCGGCTGGCGGCTTCGCCGCTGTTTGCCGACGTCGAGCTCGTCGTCCCTGTGCCGCTCCACTGGACGCGGCGGCTAAGGCGCGGATACAACCAGGCGGAGGTGATTGCGCGCGAAGTTGCACGGGAACTCGGTCGCGGGGGCGCTGCTGGCGGGCCCAGCGACCGTCCGGCCGGTGCGGGAAAGCTCGGAGAAAACGGCTCCTTTCCAGAGGGTGCCAGGCGGGAGGTCGCCTTCGCCCCGCGCCTCCTTCGCCGCGTCCGCCACACCCGGACCCAGACCCGCGTCTCTTCCGGCAGCGATTCGAGCTCTGATTCAAGTTTAGAGGCACGCGCCCGAAACGTCTCCGGCGCTTTCGCAGTAAATCTAAAAGAGCTCTCCCGCAATAGACAGAGCGTGCATACCTGGTCCGATTTACTACCAGGTGTGTGCAAAAAAGGTCAAAAACGCTCATACCTGGCGTCTTTTTTTGCCAGGTATGCACAGCATGCCGACTTTAATACGAACAAAATCCGTCACATCTTGTTGGTAGACGACGTTTTCACCACTGGCGCGACCCTCGCAGCCTGCCACTCCGCTCTCCGCACCGTCTTCGGCCCGGGCGTCCGCATCTCCGTCGCCACCCTCGCCTTCGCAGAATAACACGAGCGCAGTCTCCCTGCGTTAAAATGTCAGGGAAACCGCATTTTTAGCCTTTTTTGCGGTTACCCTGCTTGATTTTCACAGGGAGACCGCACTAAAGAGGATAGGCGCCGGGCGGGAGAAAAAGGTACTAGTATCTTCTTCCGAGCGAGAAGGAGGCGAGCGAAGCTAAAGGCGGAAAGGCCGAAGGGGGCTAGGGGGAAGGACGCTTCCCCCGTATGAAATAGCCGGAGGAGCGGGGACTCCCTCGAGCGGGCGTGGCCACCCGCGGCCACGGGGAGCGGGGAGGTGTCCGTTGATAGCGAGTTCGAGCGAAGCGAGGACGAAGATAGCAATGGAAGGGTCCGAGCGAGCAAGTCAAAGACTTGCGAGACGAGTCCCGCGCGAGGGAGTTCCCGTCCGAAGGCGGGGCTGGTGTGTGATTATGGGCGATTTACACACCAAGGGGTCATTTTGAAGGGGTTGGTGTGTGATTTGGGCGGTTTTACACACCACGACGCACAAGGTCCCGGGCCTAAGATTCCACCTTGTGTATTTTGGGGCGTGTTGCAGCGAAAAAGGGGCCAGAGGCCTAATAGTTTGGAGATCAGCGAGTTGCAAAAAGTCGGCTCCGTGAATTAGGGAGTCGACTTTTGGCAATTATTTGAATATCAGAGACTTAAGCCGTAAAACGCCTGCGAAAAGGTTTTTTTATGTGGCGATACGGCTGGGACGGCTATTTGTTGCGGATGACGACTTTGCCGTCGACGGCGTGGACTTCGATGGCGGTGTCCTTGCGGATGTTGCCATTGAGGATCTCTACAGCGAGCTGGTTGACAAGTTCGCGCTGGATGAGTCGCTTGACGGGACGGGCGCCGAAGTCGGGGTCGTAGCCGTCGCGGACCATCAGATCTTCGAAGGCCTTGGTCCAGGTCAGGGAGACATTCTCCTCCTCGAGCTTCTTCTGGAGCAGGCGCATCTGGATGCCGACTATCGCGCGAATGTCGTCAGTAGTCAGAGGATGGAAGACGATGATCTCGTCAATCCTGTTCAGGAACTCCGGCCGCATCCTTAGCCGCAGTTCTTCCTCTCGCAGGTTCGAGGTCATAATGATGACCGTGTTCTTGAAATCGACCGTGCGGCCTTTGTTGTCGGTAAGACGGCCGTCGTCGAGGACCTGCAGCAGGACGTTGAACACGTCGGGATGGGCCTTCTCGATCTCGTCCAGCAAGACGACCGAATAGGGCTTGCGCCGCACGGCTTCGGTGAGCTGGCCGCCCTCGTCATAACCTACATATCCCGGAGGCGCGCCGACCAGACGGCTGACCGTATGGGCCTCCTGGTACTCGCTCATATCGATACGGGTCATCATGGACTCGTCGTCGAAGAGGAACTCCGACAGCGCTTTCGCGAGCTCGGTCTTTCCAACGCCCGTGGTTCCGAGGAAGAGGAAGGAGCCGAGCGGACGGTGTTCGTTCGAAAGGCCCGCACGGCTGCGGCGAACCGCATCCGAAACGGCCCTGATCGCTTCGTCCTGGCCCACGACCCGCTTGTGGAGGGCCGTCTCCATATTCAGGAGCTTGTCCTTCTCGCTCTGGAGCATCTTGCTCACGGGGATACCGGTCCAGCGAGCCACAACCTCCGCGATGTCTTCCGGGGTCACGGCCTCGGTCACGAGCGGATCCTTAACGGTCGCCTGGCGCAAGAGCAGTTCGTCGATCTTCTTCTGCGCCTCGGCGATTTTGCCATAGCGCAGCTCGGCCACCTTTCCGTAGTTGCCTTCGCGCTCGGCGACCTCGGCCTGATGGCGGAAGTCTTCGAGCTGCTGGCGGGCGGACTGGATGTCGCTGAGGATCGTTTTCTCCTCGTTCCAGCGCTTGCCAAGGGCAGCACGTTCGGCCTGCTTGGCAGCAAGCTCCTTCTCGATTTTTTCGCTTTTCAGCGACGTCCCCTCGCGCTTTACCGCCTCGCGCTCTATCTCGAGCTGACGGATCGCGCTGTCCAGCTCGGCTATCGGCTCGGGGACGGAGTTCATCTCAAGACGGAGTTTTGCCGCCGCCTCGTCGATGAGGTCGATGGCCTTATCCGGGAGGAAACGGGAGGTGATATAGCGGTGGCTCAGGTTCACGGCGGCGATGAGGGCATCGTCTTCGATACGGACGTGGTGATGATTCTCATAGCGCTCTTTGAGGCCCCTCATTATTGCGATTGATTCGGCCGGAGAGGGCTCGTCGACCATCACTTTCTGGAAACGGCGCTCGAGGGCCTTGTCCTGCTCGAAGTATTTCTGATACTCGTCGAGGGTTGTGGAGCCGATGGTGCGGAGCTCGCCGCGGGCAAGCGCCGGCTTGAGGATGTTCGAAGCATCCATTGCGCCGGTCGAACGGCCCGCGCCCACCAGGGTATGGATCTCATCGATGAAAAGAATAATCTTTCCTTCGCTGTCCACAACCTCCTTTACCACTCCCTTCAAACGCTCTTCGAATTCACCCTGATACTTGGCGCCAGCGATAAGTGCGCCCATATCGAGG
>JAEEGH010007319.1_pt1 | contig 26624 bp, 21 predicted proteins | sample 9134181 | NCBI WGS metagenome assembly JAEEGH01 (sample SAMN16246544, study PRJNA631951) | gut metagenome | biome: gut microbiome; feature: rumen; material: DP-attached | host: Bos | place: Iran: Karaj | collected 2018-10 | reverse complement strand
TTATCCCCACATTGAACGTGTCCAGCAACTCACCTTGCGGGCTGTAGCGGAGAACGGCACCCGACTGTACATAGTCGATTGCATCAGAAACGTATATTTCCCCGTTTACCGGATTCAAGGTCAGTCCATAGAAAAGTGTACCCTCACGAGATATGAAAGGCCTGATGGGCAAATGAGAGGCATTCACAGGCATTTTCCAAACACCGGAGTTCAGCCAATACAGTTCATCACCTTCAGCATTGACAGTCAGCTTGGAAGCATTGTCACTTGAAGGAAAAGTGAAAGTCTGCTCTATTTCGAAAGAATCGGGGTCGATGCGCAGCAGTTTGGCTGACTCGAAGCCATATCCGCTGTCCTCGAATCCTCCGTCGGTCAGCACCCAGAGCTTTCCGTTGCAATCCTTCACCATCGATTCCGGCTGGATGCCCACGACAAGGGTATTAACGACCTCGTCGGTCTGAGTATCGATTTTGAGTATGCGGTTCTGGTATGACCAGCAGTTGGTTATGACATATCTGCCAAAGTCCAACATCATCTCGGTGGAACCAGTCTCAAAGTCCATATCAGTAGTAACATAGCCAGTTGTCTGTCCGGTAGCAGGGTTGACTATGAATACCCTCGGGTCCCATATCTGAGTGACATAGGCTTTCGTGGGGCTCAGCATCTTGAAATGCCTCGGAGCCGTGAAACCGGTGATGCGGCGCACTTCCTTGAAGGTCGAAGGATCGATGCCGAAGATAACGCCGGAGTTGTTGACCACAACCCAGCCTATCCCGTCATCGATAGTCATCGACTGGGCCACGTCGCCGAGCTTGAAGCCGTTGCTTCGCACGAACACCTCGTTCTCGACGTGCTTTGTCGCAGGATCGTAATACGACAGCGAAGCGTTGCCGTACATATAGTTTCCCTCATTGATGATGAACAACCCTTCCCCGGAAGGGTCGACATTGAACTCTTCCTCCTCCGAGGGGCCGTATTTCATACAGGAAGGCAGCACTGAGAGCGTCAGTGCAATTGCGGCAAGCAGAAAGAGTTTCAAGGTTTTCATCCCTTCAGGTCGTTGTCGAAGCTGCCGCAGACTTCAGTGGATATCTCACCCAGCCATCCGCTGCTTCCGTTGATGGCGTTCTGGACTTTTATGAAATCAATGTATTTCAAGTTGGCAGGGCTGCCGTCATAGCGCACCGCGTCGCTGATCTTGAAGTGGTTAGTGTCCTTGCTGCCGAGCATATCGGTCTCATTGAAGTTGTCGACATAACCCCAGCCGTAAGGCGGATTGACCCAGTATGTGCCGTTGCCGGAACGGTCGTAGTTGTGAGCCTCGAGCCGGGTGCCGCGCAAGGTATAGCGATCTTCCTTCACCCAGAGCGGGTAGTACCACTCCTGCTGATGATATGCTGCCATATAGTTGACCTTGCCGCCGCCGCCCTGGTTGTCAGTCCACTGCACGGACATCCCGGGAGAAGATGGTTTGTAATATGTAACGCTGTAGTCGTGGATTGTAGTTTCAGCGAAAGAGTCGGACCCCTTGAGCTCATACCAGGTGTCATTCGGAAGCCCGTCTCCGTTCTCGTCCTGCATAACCCAGACTACACCGGCCTCCGTATATTCTTCAGAAAGGTGGGTAACGATTCCGATTTCGTAGCCGCCGTTGTTGTCGATGCTGTGGTCGAACCCGGCCACCAGATAGCCGCCGAAACCGCCCAGAGAGACATAGCTCCCATCACTGAACCTCTTTGCAACATATGCCACTGCTTCCTGGGGAGTGTTGGCTGTATAGTCTTCGTTTACATACTGTCCGGGAGCCGGTGTGAATTCGAATATCTTGCTGGCAGCGGCCGAGCTTGAAGAGCCTGCAGCCCTGCGATAAGTGCCTTCGGCCGGGCATACGTTGACAGTCAGTGTCTGCGAGAGTTTGCCGTGGGTGACGCAGATTTCGTAGCTCCCCTCCTGCCTGGCCTCAAATACATATCCGGGCACGGCAGAAGCCTGAACTTCGGCGCCGTCAAGTGTCCATACATAACTGATTCCGTCATCTTCCTTGATGTCATAAGGTTTGAGCAGGATGCTGCGCCCGAGACTGACATTGAAGACTGTCTGAGGGAAGGTCCAGAAATCGTCGTCCGGTTCGGGCTCCGGGTCAGGCGGCGGCGCGGGAGCCTTGACGTCAACGCGGATTTCGTCCGATGCGCTGCCGACATCTGTCTTAACCGTAATCTTGATGAAGACGCTGTGGGCCACATCGTCTGTATAATGAAGGACCGGATCGGTGGATATGACTTTGCCTTCGATGGTCCAGGCGTATGTGGCGCCCTGGACATATTTGTATTTGGGAGAAACGGTAAGCATCTCTCCTGTCATAACCGTATATACTGCCGACGAATTGTCCAGACTGATCTCGGGCGGCATCGGCTTGGTGTCGTCGATGACCTCATTCCAGTTGCAGGAAATTGCAAGCAGGAGCGTCAGCGCCATTATTATTGAATTGGTCAGTCTCATATTCGCAACAGCGTTCAAAGATAGCAATTAAACTTAAACAGATTCCCTCCCGGCCATCGACCGGAAGGGAATCGCAACAACAAATAATATCAGCTTTCTTTATTCTTTTACGACAACGTCGCAATAAGCAAAATAAGCGGGAGCGTTGAAGCCCCATTCACCGTAGCAGTCTTCGCTTCCGTAAACTGCGAATTTGACTGACACGACCTCTCCAAGACCTGACAGATCCCAGGTGTTCCACTCGATAGGCTTGCCTGCAGCATAAGCTTCAACCTCATCGCCAGAGATGAGGACTTTGCTGAGGGTGGCAGTCTCGTTACCTTCGGCATCAAAGCCGATAGCCTTGACTGCAAGGAAACTGTCGCCTGCAAGCGGTCCGAAATAGCCGTCTCCGAAGATTGCAGAGTTGGCCATATAGTTGGTCATGATACAATCAATGCTTAAGATGGTCCTGGCCTCGCCGTCAGCAAAAGTGATAGAGGTCTGAGCATCCTCGCCGCCATAGTGTACGATGAAAGTGCTGCCAGACTTAGGAGCTGCGGGAACTTCAAGCTGACGGAGATAACCTGCATCCTTGTAATCGGGCTCGACATAGTTTGAGATGGCCTCGCCGCCAGAAGAGAAGCAGACAGAGCCCCAGTTTGAGCCGAAACCGTTGAATGCAAGTTTGGTTACAGGGTCTTCCCATGTGTATTCTACATTATATGAATATGTCTCAGGATCCATCGGACCGTAGAGCAAGTCACCGCCATACTGGGGATTGTCGATCAGGGCATCCCAGTATGCTCCGTTGACATCAAGGATGTTGAGAGCTACTGCAGCTGTCATCAGCACGAGGCTGTTGCCACCTGTTGCAACTACGATCACGCTGCCTTTGCGGGCTGCGCTTTCAGTGTTTGCGGGAGCAGTAACATTGAGGTTGTCGCCATCGACGCTGGCTGACCATCCTGCAGGTGCAAATGCATCGATGATGCTGACACCGCTGACATTGATGGGAATAGTCTTTTTGCCGCCGAAGTTGAACGCTTCGACATTGTTGGAGAGCTTGGTCTCGATTACGCTCGCCGGCGTACCGTCCTGACCATCTGTACCATTTTTACCATTGGCTCCGTTTTTGACGCTGACGGTTTTGCCGTCGCTCATAATAAATGTATAACCGTCATCAGTCTTGTTGACGTCGGTGATAACGAAACCGCCCTTGATTTTCTCAAGAATGGAATTGGCCTCTTTCATCTGGTCCTGAAGCTCCTTTATGGATGCCTTCAGTGATGAATCGTCATAGCAGGAAGTCACTGCAAAAATTGCCAGTGAAGCGACTGCCATCAATTTCAGAATTCTTTTCATTGCGATATACTAATAAAACAACTAATGCATATCCAATGCAATGTCGCATACCGCTTGCAGGAGAATGAAAAGAGTGGATTGCAGTCTTTTATTCTTACGCCCATATACCCGCAGGCGGTAAAAACATTGCCGCTCGCAGGCAGGTCTTCTGGCTCGCTCCTTCCGCGGCGCCTTCCCGACTTACGGTCAGTGGCTGTGATTGCCGCGAATATTCAGCCTCATTGGCTGGAGCTTACAGCAGCGGGAACTGCACAGGTCTTTCACCTGTTTCCCTTTTGATCCGTCAAGACAGTCTTGTCTGACAGAACCTGTGAGCAGTGCAAATATAAGAAAAAAATGAATTACTGTTTCTTGTAGGAAATCATTTCTGTTGTGGAAACGAGTTTTCCTTTCTTGTCATAGACCACGTTCTTCACCTCACCCATTCCGGGAACCACCCAACTCTTTTGCGTCATTTTCTCGGACTGGCTGATTATGAGTACGCTGACTTTAACAGTGGAAGTCTCATCAATGACAAAAGTATCGAACGAACCAGCCGGTACTGTGAGTGTTTCCCTTGCAGTTACTTTCTGCTCGGAACTCTTGATGGACATCTTGGCGTTGATTCCTTCTATGTTGATGTTTACCTTGACTTCTGTGTCAGGCAGTTTCTGGCCAACGCTCAGGTTCACTGGAAGTGAAGGATCGTCACCGCTGAAGCTCAGCTCGATCTTGCGTCCTTCGAACATCTCCTCCACAGCGCTGGCGGCGCCTGCGAAGTTTTCCTTGGGAACTACTATGCTGTTGGGGGTATACAGAATCTTGATAGAGAGATTGCTTTCAATAGGCGTCGAGTCCTTTGCCGCCTTGACGCTGCTTTTCTGGGAAATGGTCAGGACTGTCCTGGCGTCAGATGATTCCTTGCCGACAATGCGGTATACGGTCCGGTCACTCACCCACCCTTCGGCTTCTGTGGTCACGAACACCTGCTCGGCGCCCACGACGTCATCTTTACTGAATGCCTGTGCGTTTGAGATAAAGGGTGTGGCAATGAGAATGGCTGCCAACAGAAGGAATGAGATTTTTTTCATATGAAACGGTTTTCGTTGCAATAGCTTGATTCTGCAGGGCAAAGATATCAAAAACCATGCTGATTGGACTTCCGCGGAGTATCTTTATCCGTTTATAAACGAATATAAATGTTTAACAAAGCAACATTTATTTCTCAATTTGATAAAAATTGCTACATTTGCAGTCCGAAACACGGGAAGTGGCGCAGTTGGTTAGCGCGCTGCGTTAGGGACGCAGAGGCCGGGTGTTCGAGTCACCTCTTCCCGACATATTGATTCTCAGAACATACGGGAAGTGGCGCAGTTGGCTAGCGCGCTGCGTTCGGGACGCAGAGGCCGGGTGTTCGAGTCACCTCTTCCCGACAGAGCTTCGCCACGACGCGAAGCTTTTTTGTATCGAAAGTTTCGTACATTTGCCCCAGATTAATCCGAGCGACAATGAAAAATAATCTGGTTCCCGTTGAAACGGCTCGTGAACTTTTCAAAGAAAGCGGCCTTCCCTGTATCGGCAATTCCGGCATACGTGAGATAAAAAGACTTGCAGAAAACCTCGAAGCTGCGAGCGGCGTGCATTTCATCCATATGGAAATGGGCAATCCCGGCCTTCCCGCCGCCCAGATAGGCGTCGAAGCCCAGATTGAGGCACTTCGCCGAGGTGTTGCCGCATCCTATCCCGACATTGACGGAACGAAAGAACTCAAGAAAGAGGCATCACGCTTCATCAAGAACTTCATCGACCTTGACCTTGACGGCTTCAATTGCCTCCCTACCGTCGGTTCCATGCAGGCTGCCTTCGCTTCTTTCATGATCTGCAGCAAAACCTGGAAGGACCGGGACACCATACTGTTCATCGATCCTTGCTTCCCTGTTCACAAATATCAGAACAAGGTGCTGGGCGTGAACGTCGCTGCTTTCGACATCTATGACTATCGCGGAGAGAAACTGCGCGGCAAGCTGGAGAGCATCCTGTCCGAAGGAAAGATTCACAGCATACTCTATTCAAACCCCAACAATCCTTCGTGGGTATGCCTCACCGATGAAGAATTGAAGATAATCGGCGAACTGGCCAGCAAGTATGACGTTATCGTCATAGAGGACCTTGCTTACTTCGGAATGGACTTCCGCAAGGATTACGGTCGTCCCGGCGTTCCTCCATATCAGCCGAGCGTGGGCAAATACACTGACAACTACATCCTTCTCATATCAAGTTCCAAGGCTTTCAGCTATGCCGGTGAACGAGTAGCCATCCTGGCCATCTCCGACAACCTGGCAAAGCGTCACTATCCCGACCTGCTGCGCTACTTCAATACTGACACCTTCCGCAGCGCGATCGTGTTCGGCGGACTGCACACCCTGAGCTCTGGCACTTCCCACTCAGCCCAGTATGCCCTCAGCGCCATTTTCAAGGCAGCCAACGACGGAGATTACAATTTCCGTGAGCAGGTGATGGAATACGGCCGCAAGGCAAAACTTATGAAAAAAGCTTTCACTGACAACGGTTTCGTTATAACCTACGACAAGGACCTTGACGAGAATGTGGCCGACGGCTTCTACTTCACCTTCGGCTATCCCGGATTCACAGGAGCTGACCTGGTAGAGGAACTGCTTTACTATGGCATTTCTGCCATCTCGCTGTTTACCTGCGGAAGCACTCGCGAGGGTCTCAGGGCCTGCACTTCGCTCATCCCCAACGAGGACATTCCCTTACTGGCTGAGAGGCTGGCTCTTTTCCACAAGGACCACTGACAGTAAAGATTGTTTTTTTACGTAACAAAACTGCATTTGTTACACTCGAAGGCGATTTTTTACGGGAAGTTCAGGGAAATTTCCGAAATTTGGTATCGCTAAAACTTAAACATGGGAAAGTTATACGAACGGCTTGCCAAGGACATCCGTATCAAGGAATGGCTGAAGGCTTGTATGAATTGCGGCGTGTGCGTTTCAGTCTGCCCTGCCGCTGAATTCTACAAATACAGTCCGAAAAACATAGTCAACATAGTCCAGAGTCAGGACGACGAGCAGATAGAGGCTCTTCTCAAGAGCGAGACCATCTGGTATTGCGGCGAATGCATGTCCTGCATGACACGCTGCCCCCGCAAGAACGCTCCGGGCCAGATAGTGATGGCCCTGCGTTCTCTCAGTATCGATATGGGCTACTTCGCCGAGAGCGAAAAAGGCCGCCAGCAGCTTCCGTTGCAGCGTGCCCTTTGCGGCAACATACTCAACTACGGCTATTGCGTCTATCCCCGCACTTTCAAGTATGAGGACCACCCCGAGTCCGGCACCATCGGCAAATGGATAGGTGAAAACCTGGAAGAAGTCCACAAGCGTCTGGGTAGCAATCTGGAGCAGGACGGTCCGGGTGTGCTTCGCAAGATTCCGCAGGAGTCGCTGGACGAACTCAAGGCAATCTTCGATGTCACCGGCGCCACCGAAAGGATGAACACTGTCGAGGAAGTGTCACGCCGGAAGGCAGAAGAGATGGGTATGGATATGGACGAATATTGCAAACGGGCTTTCAACTATGTGGGAGAAGGCCATACACTCGAATAATCAATTACAATGATATATAAGGGAAAACAGAAGATCTGGTCCGACTACCAGAAAGAGATTCCGGATGACCACTGGTTTTATGTGAGAAGCTGCATCCGACAGAATTTCTTCCCTGCTTCGGAAGTAACCTTCCTCAGGATACTCCGCGACGAACTGGGTAAGGATATTTACGAGACACCTCATCACACCACCTGTGGAGGAATCGCATACCATCAGGAGTGCATACCTCAGGAAACCCAGATGACCATCATAGCCCGCCAGTTCGCCCTGATGACCGAGGCCGGCTATGAGAACTATGCCTGCAGCTGCATCACATCTTTCGGACTGTACTGCGAGACTCTTGAGACCTGGCACGAAATGCCCGAGGTCCTGGAGCGCATCCGTGAAAACCTCTGGAAAGCCTGCCGTAGGGAATTCAACATTCCGAAATACCTCGCCCATTCCAGCGACCTTGTCTATAAATTCCGCGATGAGATAGCCGACAGGGCGAAATACAGACTGGTGAACAAAGACACCGGAGAGCCGCTCAAGGTTGTCGAGCACATAGGCTGCCACTATGCCAAGATGTTCCCTTCAAAGGGTGTCGGCGGAGCCGAGTACCCCTATGTGCTGGTAGGAATGGCAGAGAGATGGGGTGGCGACGTCATCGACTACCCGGAACGCCGTCATTGCTGCGGCTACGGATTCCGCCAGTACCACGTCAAGGCCAACCGCGGTTATTCGATATCCAACACCCACAAGAAATTCGAGTCGATGGAGCCATACCATCCCGATTTCATTGTAACCAACTGCCCCGGATGCCCCTATTTCCTGGACCGTTGGCAATATGTCATCGCAGAGCAGACTGGAAAGACTTATGGCGGCAATGGCTATGGCATTCCTGTACTTACTTACGAAGAGATGGCCGGTCTCGTGCTCGGCTACGACCCCTGGGATCTTGGAATGCAGACCCACCAGATAGCGGTGGAGCCACTTCTCGACAAGATCGGAGTGAAATACGACGAAAGCAAGAAATATGAAGGAACCGGTGGCAAACCTCTTCCGGAGCCTGAATTTCCAATGAATATAAGATGTTGCTAAATGGCTAAGGATAATGTAGTAGTGATAGGCGGAGGCCCCTGCGGCATAGAGGTTTCCCGCAACCTGAGAGATATGGGATACACCCCTATCCTCCTGGAACAGCAGCCCGAACTTGGAGGTCATCTCCGCAAATGGGACAGACTGTTTCCGGAAGGTGTCGAGGCCCGCAAGGTACTGAAAGAACTGACCAGTGACCTCAAAGGCGTAAAATGGTTCACAGACGTCAATATCGAGAGCATCCAGAAGTCACGCAAGGGTTATACCGTCAAAGTGGACACTGGAATGTCATTCGAAACCAAGGCGCTGGTGCTGACCACGGGTTTCAAGCTCTTCCCCGCCGAGAACAAACAGGAGTATGGCTATAATATATATGAACGCGTCATCACCAACGCCGACCTGGAACAGTTCTTCAAGACAAAGAAGGACAGCCGCATCCAGAATCCGAAGACCATCGGTTTCGTGCACTGCGTGGGTTCCCGCGATGAAAAGGCCTGCAACCGACAGTGTTCGAAGGTATGCTGCGCTACCGCAGTGAAGCAGGCTTCCGAGATCAAGGAGCTCTTCCCCGACGCGACAGTCTACTGCTTCTATATGGACCTGCGCCTTTTCGGAAGGAGCTACGAGGATATGTATCTCAACGCACAGCGCAAATATGGCGTCCGATTCATCCGCGGCCGCGTCTCAGAAGTCTCTGAAGACATTGACGGAAAACTTTATGTCAAGGCTGAAGACACTCTTCTGGGCAAGCCGATGAAGATAAAGATGGACCTCCTCGTGCTGATGACCGGCATCCTCCCGGGCGACAGCACACGTCCTTTCGCAGATATGCTCAAGGTGCCTACAGGCGAAGACGGTTTCTTCACTCCCAAAGACACCATTCTTGAGCCGTGCGTCACAAAGGAGAGCGGCCTTTTCGTTGCTGGCGCCTGCACTGGTCCCAAGACAATCCCCGAAACCATAAGCGAGGCACGCGCAACTGCCATCCAAGTCCATAAATATCTTTCATAATGATTGATTTCGGTTATTCACTGAGCAAGAGCAGGACACTGAGGATCGACAACCTCGACGATTCCAGGTTCAAGGCACTCCACAAGCTGGAGCCGGATGCCTACAAATGCATCGGCTGCGGCTCCTGCACTGCCAGCTGCTCCGCCGGCGTATTCACCGAGCTCAGTCTCAGGAAAGTCCTGCTCAGCATGCAGAGAGGCGACGAGAAGGAATATCTGAACCAGTTGCAGTCCTGCATGCTCTGTGGCAAGTGTATGCTTGTATGTCCCCGCGGAATCAACACCCGCCACCTCATATTGAGCATCTGCAAAATCTGTTCGATTGAAAAATGAGAGAAAGGTTTCTCATAGGATTCGACCCGTTCGTGCTGCCGTTCATGATAGGCATGGCCTTCGTGCTGACCTACTGCATCGTCGGCCTCGTAAGGGTGATACTTCAGCTCTCGAAGGCTGACCGCCGGAAGCTGGCCGCAAGCCTTTTCAAGCCGGCCAATGCCTGGCGCAACATACGCGACATGTTCTGCGACTGCCTCTTCCACGTCAAACTGTGGAAACGCAATCCCAAGCTAGGATACATGCACTCGTCCATCGCTTTCGGCTGGTTCATGCTGATAGTCCTTGGCCATATTGAAACATTTATGTTCGTCCCCGAAAAAGCCGGGCTCTTCTACTACCCCATCTTCTTCAGGTATTTTATGATGATGGACAACTACAGCCTGAGAGGCTCGTTCTTCTTCTTCGCGATGGACTTCTTCCTTCTGGTCGTGCTGAGCGGAATACTGCTGGCGATGTACAAGAGGATCCGCAGCCGTTTCTTCGGAATGCGCCGCACCACGAGGCTCTCCATCACCGACCGCGTAGGCCTTTATTCACTGTGGGCCATCTTCCCGCTGCGCTGGATTGCCGAGGGCTTCACCGCAGGCATTGCCGGCGGAAGCTTCATGACGATTCCCATCAATATGCTGCTGAAGAACTTCATGAGCAATCCGGAGAATATAACCGTTGCCTGGTGGCTGTATTCTCTTGCCCTTGGAACCTTCATGATCGCCCTGCCGTTCTCGCGCTATATGCACATTCCTGCCGAGATTCTGCTCATACCGATGAAGAATGCCGGGCTGAAGGTCTATCATCCACGCAAGGGATTCGCCCTCGCCCAGATATACACCTGCCCCAGCTGCGGCGTCTGCATCGATGCCTGTCCTATGAGTGCAAGCAAACAGAACCTGAAAGACACCACAGTCTATCTCGTTCGTCAGATCAAGCGCAACAACGCCCGTAGGATGAATGCGATGACAGACAAGTGCCTGATGTGCGGCAAATGCCAGGAGGTATGCCAGATTGCATTGCAGTCCTATGACATAAGGATGAAAATCCGCGAACGTGCCACTTACAACCTGGAGCTGGACCACGGCTATCTCGATTCATATCAGCCTTCTGTCGCCAAGAGCAAGGTGCTCTACTATGCAGGCTGCATGTCCTCCCTCACTCCGGTAACAGGACGTTCCGTGAAGAAACTGCTTGATGCAGCACGCATCGACTGGACTCAGATGGATCCCGAAGGAGGCGTTTGCTGCGGAAGACCGCTCATCCTGGCAGGAAGGCGGAAGGAAGCAGAGCAGATGATAGAAAAGAACACCGCAATCATCGAGTCCAGCGGAGCTTCGATACTGCTCGTCAGCTGCGCCATATGCTACCGTGTTTTCAAGGAGGAATACGCACTAAAGGGTATCCGTGTGATGCATTACACAGAATACTTCAATGAGCTGATGGAAGAAGGCCGTCTGAAACTCAACCGCGGCGGCTTGAGATATGCCTACCACGACCCTTGCGACCTCGGTCGAGGCTGCGGTATTTACGAGGAGCCTCGCGAAGCTCTCTCGCGTGTGGGAATCATAGCCCCCGCCGAGAAAGAACGCGCTATGAGCGTATGCTGCGGCGGCTCCGTCGGCAGTCTCACTCTCAGTCAAGAAGACAGGATTCCCATCACTCAGGCGTCAGTTCAGAATATGCTCTTCTCGAATCCTGACCGTATCGTTACCGCCTGCCCGCTGTGCCACAAGACATACGCGCGATTCTCGCCTGTTAAAGTCGTTGACTTTGCGGAAGCATTGTGCGACGGACTGGAAAAGAAAGGCTAAAGATATACCCTGCCCGTCAGCACTCTCCAGAGAGCGTAATATTTCAGAACAGAGACGGCATTGTGCGCCTTCAGCTGGTAGCGCAGGCTGCTGCCGCAGTTGAAATAGACTGACCTCGCAAGGAAATTGCCCATACCGGTTATTTCATACAGATCGTAGACTATCGTATCGCGTCCTTCTGAGGGAAAAACAATCTCAAGACGGTCGCCGTAAATGGACATCGTCGCATCTTCTGAAAGTACCTCCGGAATGCCTTCCGAGATCCTTGTCACATGGAAGTGACTGTCGCTCGCAATCGGTTCAGAGGTCTTGGAGCAGAGCACATCCGCGTTGGCAGCCATCCATTTTTTCTGGAAACGGTTCCATTCCATCATCGTATCGAAAGGCAACTTCTCCCCGATGATGCGGCCATATTCATTATATGTGGCCTTCAGGCCGCAGCTGCAGTAAATATCGTTGCCTGATGTTTCGATTGTGCCGAAACGGTGGCAGCAGGGACAGAGGTAGGCTGCGTACTGCATACCTTCGGCAAGCCTCTTGCCGCGATATACGTCACCGTGGAGCGCCTGTTCCTTGTACGCGTCGACATAGAGGTCGTCGCACATAGCCTTGTACACCTCATCCTCGGACATTGCAGCAAGCTGCTCGGGAGAGAATTCGTGCACAAGCTCGCCACGCATAGGGCCGTGACGTTTAGTCGCCGCCCAGCGGGGTTTCAGAAGATATCCTCCGGTCAGCCTGTAGGTCACAAGAGCTGCCCCGGATTCCTTCACCATCTTCGCAGTGCGCTTGGAGATGAACTCCGTGGCACCGTCCCAGCTGCGGTTGCCTTCCGGGAAAAGGCCCACGGACACGCCGGCCTTCAGGTTCTCCTCGATCTGCCTTGTGACGACATCGCCCTTGGCTCCTTTTTCCCTAAGGATAAAACCGAAGAAATGCCTGAACAAATGCCCTGCCCGTCCCTTGCCAAGGGTGGAGTTGGCCACAAAGCGTATGTGACGATTAAGGCCGAGCACCATCAGTGCCGGATCGAGATTCTGGGTGTGGTTGGACACGGCAAGGAACGTCTTCGCCTTTACCTTGCAAGGTTTGGGATGGAAATGATAGAGCAAATACAGCCAGGGGCCTATGACGATCTGGCAGAAACGGTACATGAATTTCTGCAGACCCAGACCTTTGGTTATGTCGTTATGATTTCTGCTGCTCACGTTTCTTTGCCTCTTCTTCTTCAAGGACCCTGTATGCAACTTTTCCCACCAGAGTCTTGGGCAGTTCGTCACGAAACTCGATATCGTACGGCATCGCATATTTGGCAATGTACTTGCGGCAGTAGTCGAGCAGTGTCTGCCTGGTCTCGTCGTTGGGAGCGACACCGGGCTTCAACATTACGAATGCCTTCACCTTCTGCATCTTGTAAGGATCGGGAACTCCGATGATGCAGCTCATATGCACGAAATCGTGTGCATCCAGGATATTTTCCAACTGCGCAGGATAGACATTGTATCCGGAAGTGATGATCATCCTCTTGATGCGGCCCCTGAAATAGATGAAGCCGTCTTCGTCCATCTTGCCCAAATCACCGGTATGCAGCCAGATGCGGCCGTCTGCGTGCTTGCGCAGGGTATTGGCTGTTTCTTCGGGTTTGTTGAAGTAACCGGCCATTACGGTAGGGCCTGAAAGCGTGATCTCTCCCTCTTCCCCATAAGGCACCTCTTCTATGGTGTCTGGTTTTACAATCTTGTAATATGTATCTGGAAACGGAATTCCGATGCTGCCTTCCTTTGCGAGTCCTGTCGGCGTAAGGCACGAAGCAGTCACGCACTCGGTGGTTCCATAGCCTTCCCTGACCTGAATGGTGGCCTTGTGCTCCTTGAGGAAAGCGTCAAAGCGTTTCTTGAGCTCTATTGAGAGCGAGTCTCCTCCGCTGAACACACCTTTGAGATGGCTCAGATCCGCTCTCTTCATATTGGGAAGACGGAGCAGGGCTTCATACAGAGTGGGCACACCGGCCATGAAGTTGCACTTGTATTTCGTAATCAGTTTAGAATAGCTCTTGGCTGTGAAGCGGGGCACCAGCACGCAGCGTCCACCGCTTGCCAGCATTGAGTGGATGCATACTCCGAGGCCGAAGCCGTGGAATACCGGCATTGCCGCGAGCATACGGTCACCAGGCTTGAACATAGGATTGGTGGCAACTATCTGCTGAGAGAGAGCGTTGAAGTTGGCATTGGTCAGCACGATGCCCTTGGTGGTTCCGGTGGTTCCGCCCGAATACAGGATGACGGCAGGGTCCTCGCTCCTGCGCTCGACCTTATAGTTGTAGAAGCAGCACTTCGCGAGCTTGATGAAATGATTCCACATTATGACCGGAGCATCATCGGGAATCCTGGCTATCTTTCGGCCTTCGGTGAGCATATAGCCAGTCTTAAGCGGCTGGGCAAGTTCGTCCTTGATCTTGGCTATAATGACATTGACCACCTTGGTATTCTTGCGGATGCGCTCTACCTTGCCGTAGAACTGGTCGAGTGTTATGATGGTGACGCTCCTGGATTCGTTGAGATAGAACTCTATCTCCTTCTCGCTCGAAAGCGGATGCACCATGCTTGCGATTCCCCCCACGAGGTTCACGGCATAGAACATATATATCGCCTGGGGACAGTTAGGCATGGCGATGGTGACACAGTCTCCTTCGCGGATGCCTATCGTCTTGAGCGCCTTGGCGCACATTTCTGTCTTCCTGATGAATTTCCTGTAGGTCGTCGACTTGCCCATGAAGTCGAAGGCAATGTTGTTTGGATATTTTTCAGCAATAGAACTGACCTTGTCGAACATCGAACCCTGGAAATAATCCAGGTGCGCAGGAACTCCGTTCAGGAATTTATACCACGGAGCCTTTATGGTTTCTTCCATTTATAGGTTTGGTTTAGGTTTTATCATAGTAAAAGTACCGCTTTTATCTGACATAAACAAAAGAGGCCGGCTCTGCAGCCGGCCTCATATATTCAATTTGTCACCTGTCAGTTGCCTGCAGGAGTCGCAGCAGGCTGGCCCTGCTGGGCACCGGCCGCAGCTGCAGCAGCAGCTTCTGCCGCCTGTCTTGCTTCCATCTCTGCTCTTTGCGCGGCCCTTTCGTAACGGACTTCCTTGTAATGCTCCCATTTCTCAATCTGCTCGGGAGTCAGGATCTTGCTGAACTTCTTGACACGCATTCCGTCGTACTTCTTGAGAAGCTTGACGTCTGAGATCATGTCTTCGGAAGTGGACATTTCGTCTTGCTGCTGCTCCTGACCGTCAAAGCCAGGGAATCCTCCGGGAGGCATTCCACCGGGGAAACCACCCATACCGGGGCCGAAATCTCCGCGGGGCATGCCGCCACCACGTCTTCTGTTGTTGCTCTGATCCTTGAGCAGGTCCATATAACGTTCGTCGGCAACCTTCAGTTCCACCTTATATATTTTCTTCTGCTGTTTCTCTGTCAGATTGAGGATGTTGGCAAATGACTGCGCTTGAGCCTTGGCAACTTCCACGCTGCTGAAGTTGGATGCATCCATTCCGAACATACCCATCATTCCGGGAGGCATACCTCCAGGAAAACCACCTCCGGGGAAACCGCCGCCACCAGGAAATCCGCCTCCTCCCATCGGAGGTTGCGCAAAGGAAATAGTGCAGATCAATGCTGCGCAAAGTGCAAGAAGAATCTTTTTCATTGTCTTAATAAGATTAATTATGTTTTGTCTATTAGATTATCGAGAGAGGATTTGGTTTATTATCTTTGTGTCAAAAGTAGCAAAAATGTCTCTGAAAAAACCAATAGTAGCCCTTATCTATGATTTCGACGGGACGCTTTCTCCCGCCAATATGCAGGAGTACGGTCTGATCCAGGCCCTTGGGAATACCGTGCCAAACTTCTGGGGCGTCAGCAACAGCCTTGGTACCGACAAGTCGATGTGCAGCGTGCTGGCCTATATGAAAGTGATGGTGGACGAAGCCGCCAGGATGGGTATTCCCCTTACCCGCAGCTTTCTGGAGCAGTTCGGCCCTCAGATCGAACTTTTCAAGGGTGTGAAGAAATGGTTCCGACTCATCAATTCCTACGGCGCCTCCAGGGGAGTCAAGGTCGAGCACTATGTGATTTCTTCAGGACTCACCGAACTGGTGGAATCGACGCCCATAGCAAAAGAGTTCAAGAAAGTTTTTGCCTGCTCTTTCCTCTATGATGCTGACGGTATAGCCAGATGGCCTGCAGTTGCTGTTGACTATACGGCGAAGACACAGTTCCTCTTCAAGATATCTAAGGGCATTATGGACATCAGCGACAACAAGCTGGTCAACGACAGCCGCCGTGACGAGGACAAGCGCATTCCTTTCACAAATATGATTTACTTCGGAGACGGCGAGACCGATGTGCCCTGTATGAAGATAGTCAAGATGTTCGACGGCAATTCGATAGCCATCTACCAGAAAGACAATCCCAAGAAGGTCGCCACTGCGCGCAAGCTGCTCAACCAGGGACGCGTCAATTTCATATGCGACGCCGACTACTCACCCCACGGTGAGATTTTCGAGACTGTGAGTTCAATCATCGACAAGATCAAGGCAGAAAGCAATTATTTCCTGATGCAGAAAAAGACACGTCAATGAAGAAACTGTTACTGATCGCGACCTTTCTGATTCTAAGCCTGTCGTTCCCTTCCTCAGCCCAGACCATACAGCAACTCTTCCAACCCGCAGCCGATGCGGTGGCAGATTACTTCGGCGACCGCACCCAATGGAAAGACACCGTCAGGATCCGTCATTTCTATATACGCAGCTCCGGACCTGCAGAAGTCCATTTCAACCGTTTTCTTAGCGAACAGCCGCTCCGCAAGAAAGACATAGACGCGATTTACTCCCTGGTACGCAGCCGCTTTCCTGCGAAATACAAATCCTACTCGTCAAATTTTGCCATATATTCTGATGACAACAAGATAGAAAAGCTATACAGCCGCGCCTTCCCCGAGACTTTCGACGCATCGGAAGTCAATCCTGGCAAAGCACCTTCCAGCGATGTGTCCAAGAACTCCCAGCCACGCAGCCAGCATCCCTTGACCAAGAACCTTTCCAAGGCCGGTCAGCCTTCTGCCGGTCTGCAGGGCCGCCACATCGCATTGTGGCAGAGCCACGGCTACTACTATGAGCAGTCGCTGGAAAGGTGGGAATGGCAGCGCAGCAGACTGATGACCACTGTGGAAGACATATATACCCAGAGCTATGTCCTGCCTTTCCTCGTACCTATGCTGGAGAATGCGGGAGCCACTGTTCTGCTGCCGCGCGAAAGGGATCTGCAGCGGAATATGCTGATTGTTGACAACAACCACTCCGGCGACCTCTATGTCGAGCACAACGGTCTGTACAACTGGCGAACTTCACAGTCTGCCGGTTACTCTGATATAACTACCCTGTCACACGGTGTGAACCCCTTCAAGGCCGGAACTGCGAGAATAGCCGAATGCACAAATGACAACACAAATCTCTCCACCGCGTTCTGGCAGGCAAGGGTTCCCCATAACGGAGAATACGCCGTGTATGTTTCTTACCCGAAAGAGAAGAACGCAAGCGAGACGGCTCATTACTGGGTAAGGCACAACGGCGGAGCAACCCAGTTCGAGGTAAACCAGCAGATGAGTGCAGGCACCTGGGTTTATCTGGGGACCTTCGGCTTCAGCAGCGACTCCACTGAGCACGGAGTCTTTCTGAGCAATTTCGGCCAGGCCGGCAAAGTGGTGGGAGCCGATGCCGTACGCTACGGAGCAGGAATGGGCAATGTCGCCCGCAGACCGTCCGACATAGACGAAGATGGAAAACCTATCAAGCGGGACTATAAGCCCGAAGCCAGGACTTCCGGGCTGCCACGTTTTGCTGAAGGAGCCCGCTACTACCTTCAGTTCGCCGGGATGGACACTTCGGTCTATTCGATAATGAACAACCTGGACGACTATCGCGATGACTACACATCGAGGGCCGAGTGGGTTAACGCAATGCTTGGAGGGACTTCCCGCCTTCCCGGCAGCAGCGGGTACAATGTGCCGATAGATATGGCTATAGGCATCCACTCCGATGCCGGACTGTCTATGACCGATTCAATCGTCGGCACTCTCGGCATCTATACCGAAACCTCCGACCGTTCAGTAAAATACAAGTACGGAGGCGACCGCATCATTGCCCGCGAACTGGTCGATATAGTCCAGAGCCAGGTGGTGAGGGACATCAGAGCCACCTACGAACCGAAATGGAGCCGCAGGGAGATATACAGCCGCAACTACTACGAATCCAGGGTTCCGGAGGTACCGTCGATGCTGCTGGAACTCCTCTCCCATCAGAATTTTGCCGATATGCGTCTCGGCCTTGATCCTTCTTTCCGGTTCATCGCCTCCAGGGCTATCTACAAAGGCATACTGAAATATCTGGCATACATCAACAACGAGGACTATGTCGTACAGCCGCTGCCTGTCAAGGATTTTTCTGTCACCCTTGACGGACGTACAGCCAGACTGGAATGGCAGCCGCGTCTGGACAGGCTTGAAGAAACCGCGGACCCTACCGGCTATATAGTCTATACCCGCATTATGGATCCGGAGGCCGTGACTTACGACGGCAGCGAGCCGGGCAACGGCGTCAGCGGTTTTGACAACGGCGTTTTCGTGGCCAACAATTCCTACTCGACAAGGATGGAGCCTGGAAAGATATACAGTTTCAAGGTGACTGCAGTAAACACCGGCGGCGAGAGTTTCGAGAGTGAAATACTGTCTGCCGGCATCAGCGACAGGAATCCGAATTCGACGGTCCTTGTGCTGAACAACTTCACGAGAGTGGCTGCAGGCGCATCCTATGCTACCGCCGATTCGTCACGTGCAGGTTTCCTCGAAAGCGTGGATGCTGGAGTGGCCTATCACCGTGAGATCGCCTATGTCGGTCCGATGATGGAATTCGACAGGAGGATGGAATGGGTCGATGACGACAATCCCGGCTTCGGCGCTTCTTCCTACCAGTATGAGGGTGCCGTCTTCGCAGGCAACACGTTCGACTATCCGCTGATCCACGGCGCAGCCATAATGAAGGCTGGCTACAGCTTCACATCCGCAGCCGCATCAGTTGCCGGCCGCCTGAACCTGAGTTCATATCCCGCCATTGACGTGATCTGCGGCAAACAGATACGCACCGTCACCGGAGTGCTGCACAAAAATTCCTATGAGTCGCTGCAGCAGAATCTGAAATACGTAGTGTTCACCCCCGAGCTTATGGCCGCGCTGAAGAGCTATGCCTCCGTCGGTGGCAACATACTCATTTCCGGAGCCAACATCGCTTCAGATAGCCACCATTTCATATATGACATAAAAGCCGATGCCGAGTACCGGCGCAAAGTCCTCGACCCTGAGATTGCATTCGCAAGGGATGTCCTCAAATACAGTTATATGAACTACGATGCAACGTCAAACGGGCTGGTGAAGACTGTCGACAACAAGTTCAACATACGCAAGGACAGTTTCTACAACATAAACACACAGCCTGGCAAGGATGTCTATTGCGTCGAGGCAGCCGACGGCCTGGTTCCTGCGAAGAACGCATTCACGGTGATGAGATACGGCGACAGCAACATTTCCGCCGGCGTTGCATACAAGGGCAAGGACTACAGATGCGTGTCGCTCGGCTTTCCCATCGAAGCGCTCACTTCGACAAGGCAGACCGACCATATAATGAGTTCTATGCTTGACTTCCTGCTGAAAGATTAGATGATTATGAAACGATATATTCTGATTGCCATATTCCTAATGACCGCATTGCCGGTTCTGGCCCAGAACAGGGACTACCCCTCTCCTGACGGCAAGTATTGCCTTACCTACAATGTAACGGACAAGCAATATTATATGCACGACAACCGTATGGACTACACCTATTGCATTACCTGCGACGATGTCGACGATTCCTTCGAGGACGTTATTGAGCCTGTATGGAGAGTAGATTCCAGATATGTCTACCTGAGCGGAATGTACGATATCTGGCAGATAGACATCACCCGGGCGATAGCTCCCCTGAAAATTGACAAACGAAAGAAAGGCTCGCCGGTAAAGTATTTCCTAGTATATGACGGAGGCACGCTGTCCAGGTCGGCCACGATATATATGACGACTGTCAACACCCTCACCGGAGAATCCGGCTACGCCACTTTCTTCCAGAAAGGTTACGCATACAGATATAAAAATTATAAGGAAAAGCCTTCTCCGTGCTTGAATTCCTATTAGAATGGGGTTACCTCGGCATCTTCATCGGCTGCTTCCTTGCGGCCACGGTGGTGCCGTTCGCATCTGACGCCCTGCTGGTGGGTATGCTGCTGGCCGGAGGCGACGTATGGATGACGGTCGCCTGCGCTTCTGCCGGCAACTGGCTGGGCGGTCTCACCACTTATGGAATAGGCCGTATCGGCAAATGGGAATGGATAGAGAAATGGTTCAAGGTGAAGCGGGAGACCATCGAGAAGCAGAAACACAAGGTTGACAAATGGGGGCCGCTGCTGGCCCTTGCCACCTGGGTGCCGTTCATCGGCGACGTCTTTGCAATAGTGCTTGGATTCTACAAGGCGCCTTTCGTCAAGAGCGCCGTTTATATGCTGATAGGCAAGACCGCCAGATTCGTGGTCTGGGCCTTGCTTTTCCTTGCATTCGGTCAGCACCTTCCCTGGCTGGCCTAATTCCCGTGGTAAAGTTTCTTGGTCTGGTAGACAGGCTCGCTGGTGAGATTGACGCCGAGCTTGCGAAGGACACCCATATCGACCTGGGAGATAATAACACTCGTGTGAGCCTCGCATCCTTTGAGGTTGCGCAGCTGCTGCATAGCCTTGCGGGCGTTGAGGTCCGTCAGGGCGCAGATTGAAAGTGCAATCAGGATCTCATCGGAATGCAGCCTGGGATTCGTATTGCCCAAATGGTCGGTCTTGAGTTTGCAGATAGGTTCGATGATGATGGGAGATATCAGATCGACGTCTTTTGATATCCCGGCAAGGTGTTTCAGGGCGCTGAGCAGCATCGCAGAAGTAGCCCCAAGCAATTGGCTTGTCCTGCCGGTTATGATTGTACCGTCCTCAAGCTGGATGGCAGCCGCAGGGCCACCGGTCTCTTCGGCTCTCTGCATTGCAGCGACTGCCACAGGCCTGTCGGCTGGCGTGATGTGGGCCTGCTCCATAATGAGTTCCAGCTTCGATACCTGTTCCTGGTCTGCATTTCCCTTGCGCACCTGGCAGCAGGTGTTGTAGTAGCGTCGTATGATCTCATCCTTGGCAGCCTGGCTGACTACGGCATCGTCGATAATGCAACTGGTGATCATATTCACGCCCATATCGGTGGGTGACTTGTAGGGAGATTCACCGTAAATGCGCTGGAATATTGCATTGAGCACTGGGAAGACTTCGACGTCGCGGTTGTAGTTCACGGCCATCTTGCCGTAAGCTTCCAGATGGAACGGGTCGATCATATTGACGTCGCTGAGGTCGACGGTAGCAGCCTCGTAAGCCAGGTTGACCGGATGCTTGAGAGGCAGGTCCCATATCGGGAATGTCTCGAACTTCGCATACCCGGCCTTGATGCCTCTCTTGTTCTCGTGGTAGAGCTGTGACAGGCAGGTGGCCATCTTTCCGCTGCCGGGACCGGGAGCCGTGACGACTACGATCCTGCGGGTGGTCTCGACATACTCGTTGCGGCCGTAGCCGTCATCGCTGATGATGAGGGAAAGATTGGAAGGATATCCTGCTATGGGATAGTGCAGATATACCTTGAGCCCAAGCTGCTCGAGTTTGTGGCGGTAAGTTATGGCATTCGCCTGGCCTTCGAACTGAGTGATCACTACGCTGCTGACATATAGCCCGTAGCCGCGGAAAGCATCGATAAGGCGCAGCACGTCCATATCGTAGGTGATGCCCAGGTCTCCCCTGACCTTGTTCTTTTCGATGTCTCCGGCATTGATGGCGATGACTATCTCGGCCTCGTCCTTCAGTTTCTCGAGCATCTTGATCTTGCTGTCGGGCTCGAATCCTGTGAGAACCCTCGCGGCGTGGTGGTCGTCGAAGAGTTTGCCTCCGAACTCAAGGTACAGCTTGCTGCCGAACTTGTTGAGTCTTTTTATGATGTTTTCAGACTGCTTCTCGAGATAAGCATTGTTGTCAAAACCGAGTTTACGCATAGTTTAGAGCATTAGTCAGGGCAAAAATATGGTTTTTGCGACTATGTTCATTATTCAAATACATATTTTTTACTAACAGAATTTCAACTTTATGACAATATGCGACAAAATGTCATCTTTTTGCAACTGGTATCCTTTTTGCCCTACCGTCGGCCAAAAGAACGAATAAAAAACTAACAGATATGACTAAAGGAAAAATAGGAGTAACAACCGAAAACATATTTCCGGTAATCAAGACTTTTCTGTATTCCGACCACGACATCTTCGTGCGTGAGCTCATTGCCAACGCAGTGGATGCCACACAGAAGGTCAAGGCCCTGGCAACGGCCGGCACCCTCACCCAGGAACTCGGTGACATAGACATCGAAGTGAAGGTCGACAAGGATGCCAAGACCATTTCGATCATCGACAAGGGTATCGGTATGACCGAGGAAGAGGTCGACAAATACATCAACCAGATTGCATTTTCGTCTGCAGGCGAATTCCTGGAGAAATACAAGGACCAGGTGGGCAGCATCATAGGTCACTTCGGCCTTGGATTCTACAGTGCGTTTATGGTATCCAAGAAGGTGGAGATCGACACCCTCTCCTGGCAGGAAGGTGCCAAGCCCGTCAAGTGGAGATGCGAAGGCGATCCTGAGTTCACTATGATCAAGGGCACCAGAACCAGGCGCGGCACAACTGTCACCCTGTGGCTGGATGAGGAGAGCGAAGAATTCGCCGATGAATACAGGATCGAGGGTCTGCTTTCAAAGTATTGCAAGTTTATGCCTGTTCCCATCGTGTTCGGCAAGGAGAAGGAATGGAAGGACGGTAAGTATGTTGACACAGACAAGAACCACGTCATTAACAATGTCGAGCCGCTCTGGACACGCAAGCCTGCCGACCTGAAGGACGAGGACTACCTGAAGTTCTACAAGGAACTCTATCCTATGGCTGATGATCCGCTATTCCATATCCACCTGAACGTGGACTACCCCTTCAACCTGACAGGTATCCTCTATTTCCCCAAGATCAAGGACAAGCTCGAGCTGAGCCGCAACAAGATCCAGCTCTTCTGCAACCAGATGTACGTCACAGATTCGGTGGAGAACATCGTGCCGGAATTCCTGACTCTGCTGCACGGCGTCATCGATTCTCCGGACATTCCTCTGAATGTTTCAAGAAGCTATCTCCAGAGCGATGCCAACGTGAAGAAGATTTCGGGCTACATCACCAGGAAGGTGGCTGACAAGCTGGAGGAGATCGCAACCAACAACAAGGAAGAATTCGAGAGCAAGTGGGACAATCTCAAGCTCTTCATAGAATACGGAATGATTACCGACGAGAAGTTCTGCGAGAAGGCGCTCAAGTTCGCCCTCTTCAAGAATACCGACGGAAAGTATTTCCACCTCGACGATTACCGTAAGGCTATCGAGCCGGCTCAGACTGACAAGGACAAGAAGGTGGTTTATCTGTACACCACCGATCCGGTGGCCCAGTACCAGTATGTGGAAGTCGCCAAGAACAAAGGTTATGACGTGCTTGTGATGGACTGTCCTCTCGACGCTCACTATGTGGGTCTGCTGGAGCAGAAGATCGAGAACAGTACTTTCGCACGCGTGGATGCCGATACAATCGACGCACTGATCCGCAAGGACAGCAAGGAGGAGGTCAAGATGTCGGATGACGAGAAGAAGCACCTCACCGAGGTTATGGAGGCGCTCCTGCCAAAGGAAAGCAAGTACAATGTGAAGATGGACAATCTCGGACCTGAGTCCGCCGCCATCGTCATTACCCAAAGCGAGTTCATGCGCCGTTACCGTGATATGGCGGCTGTGGGTGGAGGAATGAATTTCTACGGGGAGATTCCGGATACATATAACATTACCGTTAATGCGGAGAATCCGGTAATCGAGAAGATAAAGGCGAGCGAGCAGGGACTCAGTGCTGACAACAAGCTGCTCAAGCAGGTTACTGACCTGGCGCTTCTGGCGAACGGTATGCTCAAGGGCAAGGACCTCGCCGACTTCATCCGCCGCAGCGAAGAACTGCTGTAAACAGCTGCTGGCTCTATAGAGCAGATTTATGAAGAAGCCTTCCACATTCTGGAGGGCTTCTTTATTTCGCAGCCGCCGGGTCACAGACCTGACTTGCTGCGACCTCCGTGAGCTAACGCTCACTCCGTCCCTCCCATTGTACATTACTGGGGCGCTGCCCCAACCCCCGCCGCTATGGCCTGCTATCAGCACATATCTGCCCGCACGGCCTCCGCTAGCGGCTGCAGCCGCCAGTTCGTCCTGCTGCGCGATAACTCGTATCCAACGGGCCCCTCCCTCTTTACTTCCGAGGGCGGTAGTGTCGCCGGCAAGTCAGTCTGTTCGGGCGGCTTGTCACCGACTGGGTTTCCTTCTTTGCTCATTTCCGCCAAAGTGTGGAAGGCTGAACCCTTCTGCAGGTATCTGCAGGGCCTATGCCCCTTCCACACTGGCCTTAGAACGGGCACTGTGGAAGGACAACCGGCTTTCCACGCTTTCTGGGCTATATTCTTCTTCCACACTTTGGCGGAAAAAGCGAGCAGTATCAAGGCGCATCAGCGCCGTGGCAGAGTGTGGGATGTGTCCGGAGGACACGAGCCACGGAGCCACCCGGGTTTTGCGCAGCAGAACCCGGCATATGCCCCTCGGCAGGGGCTCCGCGAAGCGGTGGGGTTGATACGCGCAAAAATAGCCGACAACTGTCGGCTATTTTTGTGCGGGCGAAGGGACTCGAACCCTTACGCCTTACGGCACTAGATCCTAAGTCTAGCTTGGCTACCAATTACAACACGCCCGCAAAAAGGCTATGCCAGTCAATTAGTATGACTGGGCGATAGCTATGAAGTCATCAGCCTTGAGAGAGGCACCGCCGATGAGACCACCGTCGATGTCCGGGCAGGCGAAGAGCTCCTTGGCATTGCTGGGTTTGCAGCTGCCGCCGTAGAGGATGGTGATGTCATTGGCAAGTTCGCCGAACTTGGCGGCGAGAGTCTTGCGGATGAAAGCGTGAACTTCCTGTGCCTGCTCGCTGGTAGCAGTGACGCCGGTACCGATGGCCCATACAGGTTCGTAAGCGATCACGACCTTGGCCATCTGCTCAGCGCTGAGACCGAAGAGAACCTCCTCGAGCTGAGCCTTGATCACATTGAAGTGATTGCCGGCCTCGCGCTCTGAAAGCATCTCGCCTACGCAGTAGATCGGGCTCAGGCCATTCTCGAGTGCAAGAGCCATCTTGGCTACGAGAGTATCGGAAGTCTCACCGTAATACTGACGGCGCTCGCTGTGTCCGAGGATGGTGTAAGTGCAGCCTACGCCAGCAATCATTTCGGCAGAAACCTCACCGGTGAAAGCGCCCTTGGCCTTGTCAGCGCAGTTCTGTGCTGAAAGAGCCACTGCAGAACCCTTGATCACGTCAGCTACGGGAGCCAGATGGGTGAACGGCGGAGCGATGATGAGCTGTACGTCCTTCGGAACCTTACCGAGAGCTGCTACTATATCCTTTGCCAGTTCTTTACCTGCGGCAACGGTGGTGTTCATCTTCCAGTTGCCTGCTACTATTTTCTTTCTCATGCTTAACTATATATTTTAATGATTGATTACAGAGTCTTGAATGAACCGCCACCTGAAATGGCCGGGTTAAGACGGATGCCTGCGCGGTCCCTGTACTTGCAGGCAGATGCACCGGAGATGTCCGCCTTGAGAGATTCAGAAGCATCTACGGTGACGTTGCTTGCACCCTTGGCCTCGATCTTCGCGTTGGTAACGGGGAACTCCTCAGCCTTGAGCCTGCTGGCTCCGCTGACAGAGGCGTCTAGATCAACGCCCTGGCCCATAAATTCAGCCTTGCTGGCGCCCTTGACGTCGACATTTACATCCTGGAGAACACCGGTGACATTGAGCTCGCTGCTGGCTGCCACCTCGGCATCGAAATCGCTGGCGCGGCCGTTGAAAGTGAGCCTGCTGGCACCCTCCACCTTGGCCTCGAAGTCGGCGAACTCACCGTCGATGAAGACACGGCTGTTGCCGCTCAGCTTGACGGAAGCGTCGATGGTTTTGATCTTGAGGGTATTTACGGTGCTGGCTCCTGAGACGGAAGCCCTGAAGTTGTTCATTCCGAGGTCGAACTCGTCAGTGCAGGTGAGCTTGCAGGCACCCGACAGGTCGATGAAATTGAGCATCGGGGTGCGAATGACCATCTTGAATGAATCCTTCATTATCTGCATCTTGATGGGGAGTTTCTTGAAGCGGACCTTCAGAATTCCAGCCTCGGTGGTGACAGAAAGATATGGAGCATATTCTGTATCTACCTCAACGGTGACGGAGTGTTCGTCAGCCTTGATGAGCTGGATGTCGAACTTGTTTGTAACCTCTATACCGTTGAAAGTGAGGTCATAAGTCTTGGTAACATTGTCGGCGTTAGCCGTCAGACAGAATCCCATCAGGATTGCCAGAATCATTAATTTTGTTCTCATAGCTGTCTTGTTGATAATAATGTCCAAATACTTTGCGAAAGTAGTCAATTTTTGTAAATTTGCTTAATTACAAGCTCGATAATGAGCAAAATTCATGCAAAACTCAATAAACGAACGTTATGTATCTATTAGGCTATGATGTCGGCAGCTCTTCAGTAAAGGCTGCGCTTGTCAATGCAGAGAACGGACAGATCGTCGCATCTGACTTTTTTCCGAAGAACGAGATGAAAATCACCGCCGCCAAGGCAGGATGGGC
>JAEEGH010007317.1_pt1 | contig 26624 bp, 19 predicted proteins | sample 9134181 | NCBI WGS metagenome assembly JAEEGH01 (sample SAMN16246544, study PRJNA631951) | gut metagenome | biome: gut microbiome; feature: rumen; material: DP-attached | host: Bos | place: Iran: Karaj | collected 2018-10 | reverse complement strand
GCCAGTCCTTCTTGGACGGGCCGTCGACGGTCTTCTGCGTAGCAGTAGCAGCGTGAACGGTGGTCATGAGGCCACGCTTGATGCCGAACTTGTCGTTGAGGACCTTGGACATCGGGGCGAGGCAGTTCGTGGTGCAGGAAGCGTTGGAGATGATGTCCTGACCAGCGTAGGTCTGGTGGTTCACACCGTAAACGAACATCGGAGTAGCATCCTTGGACGGAGCGGACATGATGACCTTCTTGGCACCGGCCTTGATGTGGGCGCGAGCGAGCTCGTCGGTCAGGAAGAAGCCAGTGGATTCCACGACAACGTCAACACCGAGGGCACCCCAAGTGATGTTGGTCGGATCCTTTTCGGCGAACACCTGGATCTTGTTGCCATCGACGATGAGGAAGTTGCCTTCGAAAGACACGTCGTGGTTGAACTTGCCGTGCACAGAGTCGTACTTGAGCATGTAAGCGAGGTAGTCGACGTCGAGGAGGTCGTTGATACCGACAACCTGAATGTCCTTGGAGAAGTTTTCCACAGCAGCGCGGAAGACCATACGGCCGATACGACCGAAACCATTGATACCGAGTTTGAGAGCCATTATTGGATCCTTTTGTTTATTGTGAAATTGCTACCCACCTTCTGGGTGGTGCTTTGCTGGCGTCAAAGATACAAAAAACCGAGGTCTTTGTGTAGTAGAAATGTGAAAAATCGACTTTTTACCCCCCGAAGACCTCCTTGAGGAGCAACCTCGACCGGCAGGGGCGGTTCGGCGCAGGCATTCCCTAGGCGAGCCCCTTCAGGTACTCCTCGACATTCAGGTAGTTGATACCTTCAAATTCCCCGGCAGGCCCCCGGTAAATCACGTTCCGACTCAGGATTTCCCCATAGCGAAACTCGGTGTCGGCGCATTTCTTGCGGTCGAGCAGGTGGCGGCACTGTTCCCCGACAATCCGGTCACTGTGCTTAATCTCGTAAATCTCGCAGCATGCCTTCCGGGGGTCAAACACCACCATGTCGAACTCCCCGACAGCAAACTGCAACTGGAAAACCTGCATTCCGGGCCGTGCCATTCTGGTCTCGAGCAGCACGATTTCTTCCATCATGCGCCCACGGATTTCATCCAGAATCCGTGTCTCGACCGCCTTGCGATCGCCAATCGCGAGATTCCGGAAAGCCTCATCGAGCAGCAGGCTCTGGATAAGCGCCGACGCCTGTGCATAACGGAGCCCCGGCTGCGAAAGGACCGTGCGGAACCCGCGCTCATTCAGGTTCGGCATATTGACCACATCAATATCGCAGGTCAGGTCCAACAAATCCAGATATTCCTTGATTTCGGCGCGGTGGGCCTCGCTTATCCCGACAGTCTGCTCCGCCTTGTCACGGATCAGCAATAGATGCTTGAGCCGTTTCGTAACCGCACCGACATCGACCCGGTCCAGGACATCCGAAGGCTTGAACCTGTCGCGGCGGAGGTTCGATGCCGAACGGCTAAGGTCGCCAGACCTAAAGTCCCTAGTCAGGACATCCAGGGTAAAGCGGTGGTTCACGTCTTCCACGATGCGGTTGATGGCACCAGTCAACTCCCCCGCATCGTAGAGTTCCTGCAACGAGCGGAAATGCCCCTCGTGCTGGTAGCATTTCAGCGAATGCTGTATATTGCGGGCGATGGCAGAATCCACGTAATCATCGGCACTCTTCTTGGTTGCAAAGGTAAACTTGTCCGTGTTGTAATTGCTCCCGCCCATGCTCATGGTGCCGCCATACTCGATAAACCGGTCGATACCCGCGACGCCAAGAACATTTTCGAACTCCCGGTAAGGAATGAACGTCGTATGCAGCAGGATGCAACGGTCATAAAGCTGTTCGTCCTCCGAAAAGACAAACCCCAGGGAATCCGTTCCCGAGAGCACTACCTTCATGCCGCTCGCCGCAAACACGTCGGAGAACAGCGCCGCGCCCTCGATAAAGTCGCCGAGCATCGTCACCTCGTCAACGAACACATAGCGGTAGCCAAGCGATTCCAGTAACTTGAGGTCATGATTGACATCGGCAAGCGAATGGCGCGAACTCAGCTGGACAAACGCCGCTTTCGAAAGCATCTCGGCAGGCATCTCCCCCATGAGCTGGCGGACAAGCGTCGTCTTGCCCGTACGGCGGAGGCCGTAAAGGATCAGCACACGGTCGTTGTTTTCGCCATAAATGTAGTCGTGAAGGGCGGCAAAACATTCGCGCTTTTTCCATTTCATCACGGGTTCAAAAAAGCGGGACAACTGCGGCCCCACCTTCACATCCGTCTTGAAACCGGGCGCAGCAGAATAGAAGGCGGCCGGTTCCGCCACAAACCCTTGCGAGACACCCCGCAAGGACGCCTTCTGCGCACGCTCCGCCGCAATCTTCGCAGAAAGTTCAGCAAACTCATCGTCCTTCACGCGACGGCTACGCTGCTTCCCGTTTTCCGTCCACTGGTAGTAAGCATAACGCTTGCCGTTGATCGTCTTGTATGTAATCCCGCCGATGCCCATGACCGCCCCACTCTTTTAACTTAAATTTAACTTATTAAGTTAAAAATGTCAAGGGGCTAGTATTGAAAAAGCCAGCCGGACGGCTGGCGAAATGAGTTTTTTTACTTTCTATTTAACCGCTATTTGCTGGGTTTTGTCACCAATACGAATCAGGTAATTACCTGAATGAACAACGGAAACATCAAAGTTCGTCGTTTGCACACGTCCCTGTAGCAATACTCTGCCTTGCATGTCGAAAAGTGCATAAGTCGCACCAATGCGGGCTGCAAAAATCTGCAAAATGCGGCCAGTCACCTGTACCGAGTATTGCGGAATAATATTTACGGCAACAGCATCCGTTTTCGCACTCGAAGATGAATTATCTTTTGAACTAGATGAACTAACTGCACTTGATGAACTAGATTCATTTTTGCTGGAGCTTGAGACTATAGTACTAGAACTACTTTCAGGATTTCTGATGTACTTCGCGACAATTGTGATATTTGCAGCCACCGAGATTTCATCGTCAGCAACACCGAGTTTCTTGTCGCCATCGTAATAGGCATCAAAGGTGTACCCATCTTTTTTCGGAGCATCCGGCAATACATATTTTTCACCATCTTCTACTTTCGCACTGTCAATTATCTCACCGTCCTCATTTACAACGTTAACGACACGAATAATCAGCTCTTCAAACAAAGCCTTGACAGTCAAAGCTTCGACCACCCTCGTAAAAGATGTGTTCCAACCAACAAACTTGTAGCCATCACGAATTACATTGGTCGGAGCAACAGCCGCTCCACCATAAGGCACCATTTGTTCATCAATAACAGCCGTTCCATTCATGAACGTCACCTTGTATTCAACCTTACTTGAATCATAAATGGCCGTATAGGTTGCAGTCTCAATGACAGAATCTATCGCAGGATTCCAACCCTTGTGCGAATATTTCCATTCAGCGGTTGCTGCTCGTGTTGGCGTTTTGCTGCAATTGGGCATTGAGCCATATTCAAAGGATACGCTTTCAATATTGGCACCGTCATAGTTATTGAAAGTAATGGCATACGAGCGAATAGTGGAATCATAGACTGCATGGTACTCAAAATCTTCAATAGCGTTTGTGGGCTCTACATCCCAACCCTTGAAGGAATAAGTGTATTTTGCTGTAGCCGAAAGCGACGGAATTACGCCATCATAAGAGACAATACTGCCATGTTGATACAACTTTGTTTCTAATACCGTATCGGCGGGTGCTGCGTTGTAAAATGTGATTGTCCAGAATACATCTCTTGCGTCAGTATAAACAGCCTTTACTGTTTGATCTGCACTAAATACCGTTGACGATTTGACTTTGACATCATTTGAATTGTACCAGCCACTAAAAACATAGCCATCGGCAGGTTCGGGATTCTCAGGGAACGTCACAAATCCCTTGTAATTTGTATAACGGTTTGATGTTACTCCATCATCGTTAAAAACGACCCTATAAATTGCTTTGTTTGTTTCCATTGCAAATATGGGGTATCCATCAGTGCGGCTCCATGCGCTACTATTTGCCGTCGTTCCGTTTGTCGTATTCAAAATCCATGCAAACTGGTCCTTTTTCATGTCTACAGTTGATTTTCCTCCAGAATACGTCAATGTTGCAGATTGCGTACCAACTGGAGCAGATACGCTAGAAAGTATTGTCTGGTCATAATAGGAATTGATGATTTTGGCAGAATTCAAATTTCGGCCAGCAACGCCGCCTTTTGTTGTATATGCATCTATAGAAGCAGAAGTACTGAAACAGTTTGAAATTTGAGCAGAAGAACCTGTGTTAACACCAACAACACCTCCTGCATAACTTGTATGTTGTTTTGCTCTAGGCGTGGAAAAAGTAATCTTTCCCGAATTTTTAGAATTAGTAAGTTTTCCTGTATTCCATGCAACAATTCCTCCCATATATCCATACATTTTCTTTTCATCACTAGGTAGATAGTTATAATTAAATTCGATTTGTCCCAAATTTTCCGAGTTTTTTATTGTTCCTTTATTAAGACCAACTGTTCCTCCCGTATAACTTTCTTGATTTTCACAATCCATTCCATTATGAACAAGACCTTTATTCAAAGTACTCTCTATTGAGCCCTCATTAATACCAGCAACACCGCCAGCATATATTTTTACATAGAATCCTTCCATAAAAAGATCGCTGGAATCACGTACGGAACCAGTATTAGAAAAATCAATAATTGATCCCATATTATAACTAGTTGCACCACCCGCGTATGCTTGGTTTGCCCATATGTACGCATAAACGTTTCCACTATTTTTTGTTTTTCTCAAAACTCCGTTTTTTAAATTAAATCCTGCAATTCCTCCGGCATAGCTTTTGGCATATGTTGTGTCCGTGTTATTTTGATTTGTATTTTTATTTGATACTGCGGATCCATTTGAACTATTTGATATTGTGCCATTATTTCTTCCAACAATGCCACCGGAAAAAGCCTTATTCGACGTTGTCGACACCGATCCACCTGTTACAACAATGTTATCGATCAAGCCATTGTTAAAACCAGCAATAGCTCCTCCATTACGTGTGTGAGTAATATTTGGATTTGTCACTTTAACATTCTTAACAACACCATTTGCTCCAATTACTCCAAACAATCCGGCAAAAGTTCCTGTTTTTGTGTATGGAGTGGTAATGGTATAATTGTTACCATCAAAAATATTTTGGAATATCTTAGTAGAATCTTTACCGACAGGAGTCCATGCATAAGTAGTTCCTAATGTGATATTCGCAGCAAGAACGCCATTGATGTTTTTTCCATTATTTACTTGCGCAGCAAACCATGCAAGTTCCTCGGCTGTAGTGATGACATAGAACGCCTTACCATCTATCTTTTTCATGTTTTCTGGTTCAACTGCAGAACCAGTCCAATTTGCAGCAAGCGTGCTACCTGCAAACAATGCCATAGAAGCGACAATTTTAATTAGTTTTCTCATGAGCCCTTTCCCTATTAAACTTTTTGAAACCCGACATCAATATCTCGCAATACAAAATCCGCAAAATAAATCGTTTTTAGAAAAAAACAAAGGAAGCTCTGCAGTAAACAAAACGTCACCAAGAGCAAAATAAAAAGGTTTCCCAATAATGCATGCAAAATCCGACAAATAAACATCTCTATTCTTGAGCACATTTACATTTCTCCCACACAAGACAAATCTTTTCATATAAATCATAAGTTGCATTCATAATGCAACAATTAAAAGGAGCATAGTCACTTCTTGAATTTGTCTCGATGTTTTTTTCATTTTTTGAATGTGGACAAGATTGACAACGCTTTTGATAACGACGGATATTTTCAAAAAGAAAAAGAATGTCCAAAATCAAATAGACAAAAACGCCTATAACGACCTTCAATAAGGAATAAATGTCGCATTGCATTCCTTGTAACTCGTAAAGTTTTAAACAAAAACTAGCTGCTACAACTAGCATAACAAAAAAGAAGATTTTTACAAATTCACCATATAATCCTTGAACAACATTAAGTCCTTTTTTGCAATATGGGTCATACCCTTCAGGGAAGAAAACTTGTATCCTGTATTTATCTCTTATTTTATAGGTAATAAATTGTTCTAAACGTTGGGACGTTCCTTGATACATACAGATATAGGACATAACCAACAATATGAAAGATGCGCCAACAGCAGCGAAGATTAAATCAGGAAGCTGAAAAAAATCATTATCTCTAGTCATGCATTGCACGGATTCACAATGTGTCCAAACATATCCATACGCACCAATTGCAGCAAACATCGATACAAGAAGCGAAACAATTGCACCCATTGATGAATTATTGTTTATCGCATATTGTTCATGTAATTGGAGGAGCAATTTATCAGACGTTTGAGTTGTATCTTGATCTATTTGACACATATCCACATTCCATTTGTACACAATCCTACGAAAATGCGAAGTTACTACAATAAAAGTAAACAAAAAAAAACAAAGTCAAGCGATTTTTGGGATTTCAGCCATTTCTTGGCAGAGACGTGATGGATATCACTTCTGCGGGAACTTGCTCAAAGCTGACACAACACCCCCTGCAAAAGCAAAGTTCGGGTGTTTTTGTGTTAAAATCAACACAAAGTTCGGGGATATTTATGTAAAGAATCACACTTTTAAGCACTTTAGTGTTAAAAGCATGGCTTTTACGCCAATTATTAATGTATATTTCGGGGTATGGAACGCCTAATCTTTAAAGAACTCGAAAAGTGGAAACGATCCGAATCACGGAAGCCCCTGATTCTGGACGGGGCAAGGCAGGTCGGCAAGACCTGGGCGCTGCAGGAATTCGGCAAGCGGCAGTTCAGGGCCTATGCCTATTTCAACTGCGACGGCAACGATCGACTGAAAGAAATCTTTTCGGGCGGGTTTTCCAAGGAACGCGTTATCCGCGATTTGGGGCTCGTTTCGGGCATTTCGCTTAGCACAGACACGTTGATAATCCTCGACGAGATACAAGAAATCCCCGAGGCTCTGACCTCGCTCAAGTATTTTTGCGAAACCGCACGCGAGTTTCCCGTAGCAGCGGCAGGCTCGTTGCTCGGGCTTTCCGCACATTCGGGGACAGGCTTCCCCGTAGGGAAAGTAGACATCTTGAGAATGTTCCCCATGACGTTCTCGGAGTTCGTTTGGGCAATAAAGGGCGACGCCGCGTTCAAAATTCTGGCAGAAGAATCACTCGAAAAATTCTCTACCCTCCACACGACCTTCAAGGAACTCCTTCGTCAGTATTATTTTACAGGCGGCATGCCCGAAGCAGTCGCTGCGCTTGTTGACGGGAAGACTCCCGAAGAAATCCGCACCATACAGAACGCCATACTCTATTCCTACAACAAGGACATTTCCAAGCACGCCGCCCCGAAAGACCTTACGAGAATCCATCAGGTTTGGAGCTCGGTACCGCAACAACTCGCGAAAGAGAACAGGAAGTTCATCTACGGCGCAATCCGAAGCGGAGCCCGCGCCAAGGAATTCGAGACCGCAATCCAATGGCTTATTGACGCAGGCCTAGTCCACAAGGTAAACAGAGTGCGCAAGGCGGAACTTCCGCTAAAATTCTACGAGGACTTCGATGCATTCAAGCTGTTCTTGCTCGACTGCGGCCTGCTCGGGGCAATGACCGACACCCCTGCCGAGAAAATCCTCGTAGGCGAGAACATTTTCGAAGAATACAAGGGAGCCTTTACCGAGCAATACGTGCTGCAGCAGTTACTGACCTCGCTCGAAAGCAAGCCATTCTACTACAGCGCCGAAGACTCCAAGCAGGAGCTCGATTTCTTGCTGCAAAAGGGCGAACAGATTGTCCCGATCGAGGTCAAGGCCGAAGAAAACCTGCGAGCGAAATCTCTCCGGCAATTCGTGCTAAGCCACGACGGCACGCACGGCATTCGCCTTTCCATGTCGCCATACCGAAAGCAGGACTGGATGACCAACATCCCGCTCTACCTCGCAGAGCGGGTGGGATGATTTTTCTTAAACATTTTTTTACCAACAAAATACCATATTCCACCCGGGAATAAAAAAAGCAGGGCGGGAGCAAATCGTTTTTGTATCTTTGCTCTCATGATTAACTCCGTGTCTAAAAGATTTACCCGTGTAGCCGATTTCCGCGGCCGTCTCGCACAGCTGAGTGCGGGCCTGTTTACGCTGTTCCTTGTCGTGTCTTGTGCCGGAAACGGCGAACCGTTGACCAACCCGGAACCGAAGGCTGCCGGAGACGGCTCCCCCGCTACCGCCGCGCAGAACTACTACGACTATAGCGAAGCCCCGGCGGCAAGCGCGCAGGCGGGCAAGCAGAGCATGCCCGAAGGCACCATCGGGAACAGCGGATTCAGTTTCAAGTTCCCCGGCGGCGACTGGACGATGATCGGCGGCGAGGACGGAGCCCCCTACGAATTCTACAACGCGACGACAGGCCGCAGGGCGGTGCTGCGCGAGGTCACGCTCGACGAGGGCGAACCGATGAACCTGATGGACCGCGCGCAGATGGAAATGCAGAGCCTCGAAGCCAGCGGCAAGAAGGCAAGCTTCAGCGAGCTCAATCCCGAAGAGGCGTTCGGCACTACCGGCGCGTTCTTCGACATCGCGGGCAAGCGCTACGACACGCCCTACGAGGCATGCGGCATCGTCACCGGGAACGGCAGCAGCGTCTTTACGCTTACGCTCGCGGCGACCGACAACGTACCCGCAAAAGGCGCACTGAAGGAAGAATGGCAGGAATTCTTCAAGGGATTCACGCTCAAGGAAATCTCCGTAGAACAGGGCCCGGAACTTTCTCCCGAACGCATCCAGAGCCACACCTCCGAGGCGCTCGGCTACACCTGGAGCACGAAGGATACGCTTTGGCACTTCTGGAACGGCATCGCCAAGCAGAACAACGACCCCGACCTGGTGCTCACGGACAAGTCCGAGGAAATTTCGCTGTTCGTATACGGCGCAATCCTCCCGCCCGACGTCATCGGCCAGCAGGACATGTTCAAGGTGCTCCTCACCCGCCTCGGCGTAGACCCGAACAACAAGACGCTCGACGCCCGCCGCGTGAAGGTCGGAGACAGGTTCGCACAGGAATTCACGCTCACGCACATGGTCGGCAAGTTCGACTTCGCCTACAAGGGACGTTTCTTCTACGAGAACGGCCGCGGCATCCTGATTGCCGCCTGGACGCAGGGCGCGACGCAGAAGAAATACGCGAAGGCCATCGACAACGCGATCGAAGGCTTAAAGACCGGAGCCGTGCCCGAAATCAAGGACGACAAGAAGCAGAACAAATTCAATGCCGCCGTGATGAACCAGGTGGGCATCCTCCGCCTGGTGGAAGACCAGCCGCTCGTGGCCCTCAGCTACTTCGAACGCGCGAACAAGATGGATCCGGACGAGCCGCTGTACCTCATCAACTGCGGATTCATCTACCAGATGAAGGAACTCTACGGCCCGGGCATCGCCTACTTCACGAGCCAGATGCCGCTCGTGCGCAAGAATGGCAAACTCCTCTCCATCCTCGGAGAAATGTACGAGGTGCTGTTCGACTACAGCCACGCCCGCGAATGTGCGGAAGCGGCGCTCCAGTTCACGCCGAACAATCCCGAATACGTCATCAACCTCTCCGACGCGCTCTGGGGACTCGGACAGCGCCACCAGTCGCTCGTCGTAGTGCAGCGCCTCTACGACACGCAGCCGAGCAGCCGCCTAGGCGTGTACCTCGCCAAAACGTACATGGGCCTCGACCAATACGCCGAAGCGGTCGAAATCCTCTACGGCGTGCGCGGCAGGTTCGGCATGAGCAAGGACCTGGGCGAAACCCTCATGGACGCGCTCGTGTTCCTGGGCCGCTACGAGGAAGCACGCGCCATCAGCGAAGAGACTCTCCTGAAGGACAAGAACGACTACAAGCTCTGGACCATGCACGGCAAGATCCTCTTCTACAGCCACAACTACCGCGAGGCGGAAAAGGCCCTCACCAAGGCGCTCTCGCTCAAGCCCGACAACGAAGACGCGAAGAGCTACCTCTCTGCAACCAAGGCGTTCCTCGGGAAAGCCGACAACCGTACGCTGCAGAAACCCATCACGCCGGTGGAAGAACGTACCGCGAACCTCAAGAGCCTCCTCAGCAATAAGGCAAAGCAGGAAGCCGTCGAGGGCGACTTCCCCGCCGTGGTCCACTACCGCAAGGAATGCCTGAAGGCCGAAAAGAACCAGCCGTGGAGCAGGAGCGAGGAAATGCTCATGGAAGTCCTCGACGTGCGCGGCGCCGCCATCTACCGCGAGTTCACCTTCGACTTCTTGCCGGGCTATGACCGCATATTCCTCAACGCGCTCGAAGTCTACGACAGCAACTGGAATTTGAAGCAGAAGGCCAGCCTGAACGGCGCCTACATCACCTACGCGACCGAGATCGGCGGCAAGAACGAAAGCCAGATGGCGCACTTCCCTCTCTCGGAACTCGCGCCGGGCGACTTCATCTACCTGCAGTTCAGCCGCACCGCCATCGAGGCGAAGGGCATGATTCCCTACACCGACTTCGTGAGCAGCAAGGACGTTCCCGTGGGCCAGTCTATCTTCCGCGTGTATGCCGACACGAACGCGTTCACCACCGAAGAATACGGACCGCTCGAACGCAACAACATCAAGGGCGGGCGCGAATGGAAGATCGAGAGCCCCGTCGTGACGCGCAAGGAACTCTACATGCCCGTGTACCGGGACTTCGGCGCAGGCCTCATGCTCACCGGCAAGCAGCAGTGGAAAGAAGTGGGCGAAGACTACGAGAACCTCATCAAGCACCAGTTCAAGCAGGCCGTGAGCGTGCGCGAGAAGGCGTTCGAGGTGAAGGGCAACAAGATCGGGAACGAGGCGGTCAAGGCGCTCGCGAACTTCGTGCGCCACGACATCCGCTACCGCGACATCCGATTCGGCGGGCATAGCCTTATCCCGCAGACCGCCGAAGTGACGCTCAAGGAACGTCGCGGCGACTGCAAGGACATGGCGCTCCTACTTAAAGAAATGCTTGCGACCATCGGCATCAAGAGCTATCTCACCGCCATCCACCTCACGGAAGAAGGATTCTCGCAGTTGCCGACCATCCAGCAGTTCAACCACATGATCCTCTACGTGCCCAAGCAGGACCGCATCAACGAGATGTGGATCGACGCAACCGACAAGACGGGCAACGACCGCCCCGTGCCGCTCGACATGGAAGGCAAGGTGGCACTCATCATCGATGGCGAGAACAGCCGCGTGACGCAGACGCCGATTCTCGAGGACAACCAGGAACACAAGATTTCCATCGACCACAGGCTATTCATCGGTCGCGATGGCGTGAGCGAATTCCGCGACTCCGTGACGCTGGAAGGCAAGTTCGCCTCGGCAATCCGCAACAAGTTCTACGGCCGCGAAGTCAAGGAACAGGAAAAGCTCATGGAAGACTTCATGTCGCAGGGAATCCCGGACGTGAACATCTCGAAGGTCGAAATCAAGAACCTCGACGAGTTCAACAAGCCGCTCGTGCTCGTGACCACCTACGGCTCCAAGAGCTACTTCGGGCAGGGCGGAGAAATGAAGGGCCGCTTCCCCAACGTGTGGGAACGGAGCCTGTTCAAGATGCCCAAGGTCGCAAAGCGCCACCACCCCATCCGCATGCCGCACGAAACGCTGTTCCACTACAGCCTCACCGTGAAGGCCGCAGACGGGCGCGAAGTGAGCGTGACCGGAGCGAAGCCGTTCCCGCGCGAGGTGGACTACGTGAGCTTCGAGAAGGACGTGACCGCCGGGGCGCAGGCCTCCATCAACTGGACCACGTTCGCGCTGTACGCCGACCCGAGCGAATACAACAAGATCCGCGAGGAATGGGACTACCTGCTGAGCGAAACGAGCCCGATGATAACGATAAGGTAATCACGGCATACAAGTATGCCGTGGGGCTTGCTTACGCAAGCAAGAATGCTAAAGCAAACTGCTACATTCAAGTATGCCGTGGGGCTTGCTTACGCAAGCGGGAATGCTAAAGCAAACTGCTACATTCAAGTATGCCGTGGAGCTTGCTTACGCAAGCAAGGGATGCAAAATGCAAATTAGAAAAGGCCCCGAGCGGGGCCTTTTGCATAATCTGTTTGAAGATCGAGACTAGTTGTCGTCGAATTCGGCGAGATCCTCTTCGGCTTCCTTGAGGTCGGCCGCATCTGGGCCTTCGCCAAAGTCCTCGTCATCCGCCTCGTCGAGCGAGTCGCCGCCCATCGAGCCGAGCGTGTATTCGACCTTGCGGGCTTCCTTGGACTGTCCGAGCTTGAGGATGGCGGCACATTCCTCGCAGTAGCCGAGATCCTTGTCGACCCAGAATTCCGGGGAGACGAGGTTCTTGTTGCAGCGGGTGCAGATCTGGGTCGCGACCTCGCGGGTAAACGCGAGATTCTGTTCCTCGAGTTCCTTGAGGATGCGTTCGGTCAGTTCTTCCTGCGTCTCTTCGGCAAGCGAAATCTTGTGGCGGATGGCCATCGTCGGCTTCTTCTCGAGCTGTTTCAGTTCGGAAGACACCTTCTTCTGGTTGACCCTCTCGGCTTCCTCGTTGATCTCGGTGAACATGATGGTCTTCGAGAGCTTCTTGCCGCCTTCGAGCAGCAGGGCAAAAGGAATAATCTTCTTCTTGTCGTTGGCAGAAGCAGGCTTGGCAGGTTCCTTAACAGGTTCCTTGACCACATCCTTGACGACAGTTTCCTTTTCCACGGAATCCGTCTTCGAAGGCTTCTTGGAAGGAGCCGGCTTTTCTACCGCAACAGGCTTCTTCTCGGAAGCGGGCTTCTTGACCGGAGCGGGTTTAGCCGGGGTTGCAGGCTTCTTGACCGGAGCCGGCTTGGCAACAGTCTTGGAAGGCTTCTTGGCCGGGACGGCCTTTACCGGAGGCTTCTTCGCAGGAGCGGCAGGCTTCTTGGCCGGGGCAACCTTCGCAGGAGCAGGCTTCTTGGCCGGAGCGGCCTTCTTCGCGGGAGCAACCTTCTTGGCCGGAGCGGGCTTCTTTGCAGGAGCAGCCTTCTTCGCGGGAGCCGGCTTCTTTGCAGGGGCGGCCTTCTTCGCGGGAGCAGGCTTCTTTGCAGGAGCGGCCTTCTTCGCGGGGGCCGGCTTCTTTGCAGGAGCGGCCTTCTTCGCAGGGGCGGACTTCTTTGCAGGAGCAGCCTTCTTCGCAGGGGCGGGCTTCTTTGCGGGAGCAGCCTTCGCCGCCGGTTTCTTAGCGCTAGACACTTTCTTGGAACTCATAGGTTACTTCTTTTCCACGATTTTGATGTTAATAATGGGATCGAAAGGTTCGATGCGGCAGACGACATCCTCGCCGCTGATGACCTTGCCAAAAACGGTATGCTTGCCATCCAGATGGGGCTGGGGCATCTGCGTAATGAAGAACTGGGAGCCGCCCGTGTTCGGGCCGCGGTTGGCCATCGAAATCACGGCCTTCCCGTGCTGGAGTTCGTTCTTCTCGTCGTCGATGGTATAGCCGGGGCCACCTTGGCCGTTGCCTTCGGGGTCACCGCCCTGGATCATGAACCCGGGAATCACGCGGTGGAACATGAGGCCGTCATAAAAGCCCTTGTTTGCAAGCTCGACAAAGTTCGCGACCGTATTCGGGGCCGCCTTGAAGTCGAGTTCCACGACGATTACGCCCTCGTGGGTTGTAATTGTCGCCTCGATGGAGGTGATGCCGGTATAATCCTTATTGAACACCTTGCCGTCGGCAAAGCACACGCCCGTAAAGGCAAACAGGACAAGCGCTGCCGATGCAAGCACCTTGGATGCAGAAAATCTTGGAAACATTTTCATAACGACCATGACTTTAATGGCTCATTTCTTATTTAATATCGTCAATATAGAAAAAATTGTCAAAGCCTATTTGCGCATTTTCTATATTTTGCCCGAAAAAGAACAACTTCACACGATATATCTATCGCACGTATGCCGCAAAACGACAATATCAGAAATTTTAGCATCATCGCGCACATAGACCACGGCAAGTCCACCCTCGCCGACCGCATGATCGAACTCACGAAGACCGTCGCGAAGAACGAGATGACGAACCAGCTTCTGGACGACATGGACCTCGAGCGCGAGCGCGGCATCACCATCAAGGCGCACGCCATCCGCATGGTGTACGAAAAAGACGGCAAGGAATACATCCTGAACATGATCGACACGCCGGGGCATGTGGATTTTACCTACGAGGTGAGCCGTTCCCTGGCCGCATGCGAAGGCGCCATCCTCGTCGTGGACGCAAGCCAGGGCATCGAGGCGCAGACGCTGTCTAACCTCTACCTCGCCATCGAAAACGACCTCACGATTATCCCGGTCCTCAACAAGGTGGACCTTCCGGGTGCACAGCCCGACCATGTGGCGCAGTTGGTAGGCGACCTCCTGGGTTACGACCCGGACAAGATTCCGCGCATCTCGGCCAAGACGGGCCTGAACGTGGAACAGGTGCTCGACAAGATCGTGGACGAGATCCCCGCCCCCACGGGCGACAGCGGCAAGCCGCTCAAGGCTCTCATTTTTGACTCGGTGTACGACAGCTACCGCGGCGTCATCAACTACATCCGTATCGTGGAAGGTACCCTCAGGGCCGGCATGAAAATCCGCATGATGAAGACCGGCGGTGAATACATGGTAACCGAGGTCGGAACCTTCAGCATGCGCCGCGACCCGCGCGAAGAGCTCTCCGAAGGCATGGTGGGCTACGTGCTCGCGAACGTGAAGACCATCAGCGACGTGAAAATCGGCGATACGCTCACCGATGCCGCGAACCCCGCTGCAGAGCCGCTCCCGGGTTACAAGGATATCTTGCCGATGATCTATTCCGGCATCTACCCCATCAACCCGGAAGACTACAAGGACTTGCGCGAAGCCCTGGAGAAGCTTCGCCTGAACGACTCCGCTATCAGTTGGGAACCGGAAACCTCCGAGGCGCTGGGCTTTGGTTTCCGCACCGGATTCCTCGGGCTGTTGCACATGGAAATCGTGCAGGAGCGTCTCGACCGCGAATTCAACGTGGACATCATCACCACAGTGCCGAACGTGGAATACCATGTGTACATGAGCGACGGGACGATGGTGAAAATCGAAAGCCCCTCCAAGCTCCCCGACGCGAGCCGCTACGACCACATCGAGGAACCCTACGTGAAGGCGCAGATCTTTACACCCAAGGCCTACGTGGGCGCCCTCATGACGCTCTGCGAAGAAAAGCGCGGCGAGTTCGAGACGATGGAATACCTCGACGAGGAAAAAGTCATCCTCAAGTACGACCTTCCGCTCGCCGAAATCATGTTCGACTTCTACGACCGCCTCAAGTCGGTAAGCCGCGGCTACGCGGGCCTCGACTACGCCCCGAGCGAATACAGGCGCAACAACCTCGTGAAGCTCGATATCCTCTTGAACGGCGACCCGGTCGATGCGTTCTCCGTGATTATCCACCGCGACAAGGCGAACACCTACGCGAACGCCATCTGCGTGAAGCTCAAGGACCTCATTCCGCGCCAGCAGTTCGACGTGGCCATCCAGGGTGCCATCGGCGGCAAGATTATCAGCCGTTCCACCGTGAAGGCGGTCCGCAAGGACGTGCTCGCCAAGTGCTACGGCGGTGACATCACCCGTAAGCGCAAGCTTCTCGAAAAGCAGAAGGAAGGCAAGAAGCGCATGAAGAGCATCGGCTCGGTCGAAGTGCCGCAGAAGGCGTTCCTCGCTGTGCTTTCGCTTTCGGACAACTCCACGAACAACGGGGACTAGCAGCATCCGCCAGGCGGTTTTGAACAAACTATGTCGAAGCTGAAGAACAAGGTCAAGTCGCTCCACCGAAGGAACTCCAAAGGAAGAGTCGTCATGCTCGTCCTTATCCTCGCCGTGACTTTGACCATCGCCATGGCGGCTCGCTTCGACATATTCGAGCCGCTCCAGCTGCACGACAGTTCCATGTACCCCCGCCACAAGGACCGCGAAGTCCTCTGGATGTGCAAACTCCCCCGCTGCATCGACAGAATCGGCTACGACGAGACCGTCTGGGCCAAGCTCCGCAACGGAGAGACGCTAGTCCGCAAGGTCATCGCGCTTCCCGGGGACAAGGTCGATTTTTCCGACAACGGACGCGTCAAGACTCCCCACGGGAAATTCAAGTGGAAAGAAGAATCCGCTTTCATCCAGAGCCGGCAAGTCCATATCCCGCGCAAGGGCGACACGCTGCATATCGCGCACCTGAACGACGTGGAAGAAGACTTCATGATAAACCTGCTCATTGAACAGGGCGAAGAATTCTTCGTGAAGACGACCCTCTGGCAGGGCGAACGCGAAATCGGGATCGAGCGCGTGGGTGCGGCAAAACTCGGGAACAGGCAGGTGAGCCTCCAGGAAATCGACTTCCTCCCGTGGCAGGACCGCTACCTGCTCGAACAGCAGATTTTCCATTCGGAACCGGGAAACGCCCCCATCCAGCTGCGCAGGGAGTTCCTTCGCAAGTCGGACTCGACAAAGATCGAGAGCATCGTCGTTCATGAAGACTGCTACTTCCTCGCCTGCGAAAAAGGAGCCTTCTGCCTGGACAGCCGCGAAGCCGGTTACTTCACCAAGAGCCACCTGCTCGGACGCGTCGTAAAGGAACCGAGAATCGCCATCAATTCGGCAAAACGTCTCATTTCCAAATTCCTGATTTCCACCAAGCCCAAGAAAACAAAAGAGGCCGCGCAGCCGGAAAGCGGTGCGCAGCCTGCAAAAGCCGATTCGACAAAGAACTAGAAGCCCTTGCGCTCCAGGTCCAGAAGCAGGGACTGCAGGGAATCTTCAACGGAATCGCGGAAGTTCGCAGCACCGAGACTGCAACTCGCTACGACATCGTTATCTTTCGTAATGCGGATGACGGCATAGCCGTTTTCATTGGAAAAAGCAACACCAAGGCCTTTTTTCAAGGCTTTTTCGAGCAAGTCGCGCATAGAGACTCCTTTATTTTGAGCGCAAAAAATGTAAAACGGGGAAATTTTGCCCCACGAACCATAAACTAGGCTTTTTCGCCCGAAAAAACAAGCACTTTTTTCAAAATTTCATATTTTATTGGAAAAATGGCGTTTTTCGACTCACATTTGCACTTGGCAAGGCTCCCGCAAGCCCTAGAAGTGGCCCGCGAACTCCACGGGCGCGGCTACCGGTACACGGCCGTGGCATGCGAACCGTGGGAATGGAACGCCGTGCAGGAACTGTGGAAAGAGGCCTCCGCCGAAGGGTGGCTGGAAGGCTGCGGTCTTTCCTTCGGGATACACCCGGAAATCATCGGGAAAATCGGGGAACAGGACTTTCATGACCTGGAAGAACTGCTCGAAAGATTCCCGGACGCGCAGGTCGGCGAAGCGGGCCTGGACAAGCGGTATCCCGGATACGAGCCAGGAGGCTTGCAGGAAGAGACTTTCCGCAAGCAAGCCAAGTTGGCGATTAAACTCGGGCGCAACCTGCAAATCCATTGCGTAGGCGACTATGGAAGGGTCATAAAAATCCTGCGGGAGGCCGGTTTTTCGGATTCAAAATGCGCCACAGGAGAAAAATGGGCGCGCCCTATATTCCACAGGTTCGGAGGCGATGCGGGCATAGTAAAAGCAGGGCTTTCACTTGGCGCACTTTTTTCGATCCATGCAGATTCGCTGCGCAAGAAATCGACGCGTGAAGCGCTCTCGCTCATTCCGCGAGACAACCTGCTTTTCGAAACAGATGCGGACGAGACATTCTGCGCATCGCACGGATTAAGCGAAGACGCGTCACCGCAGGATATCGCGGGCGCACTCGAGTCCGCAATAGCGCTCCCTAGTTCAGGATGGTAGTATCCCGGAACAGCGGATTCACGGGTTCTGCCTTCGAAGGCGTCGGCGTGATATCTGCAAAGCCGCGGAAGAGTTCGGCAATCTTTTCGGCCTGCTTTTCGGCTGGGGCCACACCCAATTCGAACACGGCCTGCAGCGGCGAAGTTCCCACATAGCGCATGGGGAACGCGCTCTTCCCGGCAATTTCACCCAAAACGCGAGTCTCGACAGGCGGAAATTCCACGAAGGTCGCCACCAGGATTCCCTTGCGCTGCTGCAACCCCTGGATGCGCAACCGGCCTGCAAGCAAACCGATTTCGGTAACGAGCAGAAGCATTTTCGCAGGCACGGGCAGCTCTCCAAAGCGGTCCGCCAGTTCCTGCCGGATATTCTCGACTTCCTGGGAACTCGAGATTCGGGCAATCCGCTGGTACATCCCGATGCGCGTGAGGCCGTCCTGGATATAGTCTTCGGGCAGGTAGGCATCCACGCCAATTTCCACGCGCGGCTGCACCGGTTTTTCAGCACACCCGCCGCGTAACTGCTGGACGGCTTCGCGCACCAGGCGCACGTAGGTCTCGAAACCGACCTCGGCAATAAAGCCGTGCTGTTCTTCGCCGAGCAGGTTCCCCGCCCCGCGAATTTCCAGGTCGCGCATGGCAAGCTGGTATCCGCTTCCGAGATCGCTGAACTGCTCCAGCGCCTTGAGACGGCGCATGGATTCAGGAGAAACTTCCCCACGTACGGGCGTCACCAGGAATGCCTTCGCCAGCACGTCGCTACGGCCCACGCGTCCGCGCATCTGGTACAGCTGGCTGATACCGAAATGGTGCGCGTTCATGATGATGATGGTATTCGCATTCGGCACGTCGAGACCCGATTCGATGATGCTCGTGCTCACGAGGATGTCGAATTCGCGAGAAAGGAAGCTTTCCATCACGCGTTCCAGGTCGCGGTCGTTCATCTGCCCGTGGGCCACGGCCACGCGGGCTTCCGGCACCCAGGATTCGACTTCTTCGGCAAGCGCGTTGATGTTCTGCACACGGTCATTCACCACGAACACCTGCCCTCCTCGGGCAAGTTCGTCACGCACGGCGGCTGCAAGAACGACATCGTCTCGTTTCATGAGCTTCGTCTCAACCGGCAGACGGTTCATGGGCGGCGTATTGATAAGCGATATATCGCGCACGCCCGTCATGCTCAGGTGCAACGAACGCGGAATCGGAGTCGCACTCATGCTGAGCGTATCTACCGACATGCGCATTTCACGCAGCTTTTCCTTCTGCTTCACGCCGAACTTCTGCTCTTCGTCGATAACGAGCAAGCCCAAATCCTTGAACTGGTTCTTTTCGCTCAACAGCGCATGCGTACCCACTACGATATCGATTTTCCCTTCGGAAATCTGCTTGAAGATTTCCTTCTTTTCCTTCGCGGTCTTGTAGCGGTTCACGAGGGCGATGTTTACCGGGAAAGCGGCAAAGCGGTCCTTGAAATTTTCGTAATGCTGGGCTGCAAGAATCGTCGTCGGCACAAGGATGGCCGCCTGCTTCTTGGCAGAAATGCACTTGAAAACGGCACGCATGGCAACTTCCGTCTTGCCAAAGCCAACATCGCCACACACGAGGCGGTCCATGGGCTTGCCGTCTTCCATGTCGCGCTTGATCTCGGCAGTCGCCTTCACCTGGTCGGGAGTCGGGTCGTATTCAAAGGCATCCTCGAATTCCCGCTGCAGCTGGCCGTCCTGCGGGAAATGGAATCCCGGAACGAGTTCGCGCTTCGCATAGAGTTCCACGAGGTCGCGCGCAATCTTTACGACCTTTTCCTTTACACGCTTCTTGAGCGTTTCCCAGTGTTTGCTTCCAAGGCGGTCGAGCTTGGGGGCCTCGCCCTCGCGCGGGTCGAGGCGTTCAATCTTCTGCAAGTCCGAAACCGGGAACTTGAGCCGGTCGCCGCCATCGTATTCCAAGAGGGCGCAATCGACAAGGCCGCCATTCACTTCCACGCGCACAAGCCCGAGGTAGCGGCCCACGCCGTGGTCTTCGTGCGCCACCAGGTCCCCGCGATTAAGCGACTCGACCATCAGCGCAGCCGTCACGGACCCAGAAATCTGGCGCTTGCGCGTCTTGGTCGCATGACGGTTGAAAATCCGCGTCTCGGTCAGGAAGGCAACCTTGTCGTCATCAAGCCAGAACCCTTCCGTGAGGTTTCCAACAAAGTAATCCTCCACCGGCAGTCCCTCGAAGACATGCTTCAGGCGGGCAAGCGCACCGGGTGTCGGCGCAACGACGTAGACGGAACCTCCGCCTGCGCAAAAATCCTCGATCTTCTTCGCGACTTCTTCCGTTCCCGCGCTGGCAAAATCCTGCGGGCGCGACTCGACTCGGTACCAGTTCGAGGCATCGGTTTCCGCATGCGTGATATCGAGCGAGGCATGTCCCGGAAAGTGCATGGAAAGTTCCCCGAACTTCCACCAGATATTATTGGGAGGCACAACGTCGCTTGCCGAAGTCCGGACATCCTCGAACGCATCGGCGTAATTCTGCACCAGGCGAGAAGCTGTTTCCGAAAGTACCGACAGGTTCTCGAATACGAGGGATGCCCTCGGAAGATAGTCCAGCAGGCTACAGTCCAATTTTTCGTAGCGGCCCCGTTTCCACCAGAGCCCCGAACGGTCATCTCCGAACTTGAGCACTTCCGATTCGGGAAGCGTCCATTCGCCCATCGGGTAAAGCGTCACGCGGTCCATGTTCTCTACGGAACGCTGCGTAAAGATGTCGAAGCTGCGGATGGATTCAATCTCGTCCCCGAAGAATTCTATGCGGATAGGATGCGGATACAGGAAACAGTTCACATCCACGATGCATCCGCGGATAGAAAACTCCCCCACGGAACTCACGACGGGCTGTTCGACAAAACCATGGTCCAGGAACCAGGGCCGAAGCGACGAGGGTTCCAGCACATCGCCCACCTTCAAGGTACGCATTTCGCCCTGGAGGCCGCCCGGAGCGGGGAGCCTCATCAGCAGGGCATCGAGCGGGCATACGGCGACAATCGGCTTCTGCGGGTTCCCGGCATCCCTGAAAAATCTCAAGCGTTCCTCGAGGACGCCCTCGAAAGGAACCTTCTGTTCGTAGGGTTTGAGCCCGATGGACGGGAAAAAGCGCACAAAATCGTCGCCCACAAGCGTCCGCAGGTTTTCCATCCATGATTCTGCGCTCTTGAAATCCTTGGCAACCACAAGTACCGGCCCCGGATTATCGAAGAAGCGCTTCGCTACCATCATGGAAGCAAAAGGCACCGTCGCGCCGCAAACATGGAGGGCCTCTTTGCCCGCATCCGCGAACAGCGAAAGCGAAGGAACACGGCAGTCTTGAATGAATTCCTGGAAAGTCATCGACCGGCGTCCCTATCCCAGCTTCTTCAATTTCTCAATCGCTTCTTTTGCAAGCTTGTCTACAAGTTCATTCCACTTGACGCCCGTATGCGCAGCCACCTTTTCGAACTTTACGCGAAAAAGGAATGGCTGCACCGCTTTCACGTACTGCTGGGCAATGGAACTTTTCGCTTTCCACTCGCCCCTCGCCCAACGCGCGATTCCCTCATAGTCATGACAGAGTGTCGCATACTTGTCATTCAGGTCGAGCCAGCGCATCGCCTGGTAAGACGCCATGCATTCGCCGTCAATGTTCCTACTTTCGGCAGCAAAGGCGGTATGCCCAGAACCACGAGCCACCTCGTTTCCGTCATCCACAACGACAAACGCCCAGCCCGCCTTGTCGCATCCCGGCATAAACGAACCGTCGACATAGATCCGGAGCCCCTTCGGCTCCTCGGCCTCAACACCGTCAATCCAGGCCTGGGCATCGGCACGCGACGAAAAGGACTTGTACTTGAGCCCCTTCTCGCCCCGGACCAATTTTTCGCATTCATCCCACGTATCGACGATTTGCCCCCCGTCGGGGCGCTTGATTGCATAGAACTTCTGTTTCGGCATGGGTTCAAATTTATATATTTTAACGAAAAATTTGGAGTCAACTTGAAGCCATCGCCATACTTTGCAGACCAGTTCCGCTTTTTCTTCAAACGATTCTCGAGCAGGGATTCGCTGTTCAAGTGGTTTCTGAAAATGGCCGGCAACGATTCGCAAGCCTTCAGTTTTCCCGATGTCCTCAAGAACCACCCGAAGACGCTCGTATTCCTGCCCCGTGACATGGAAAGTTCCGCAGGATTCCTGCACAAGATGCCGCAGGCCTGGTTCGAGAACGTGCAGTTCGTCGCGCACGAATCCCTGCATGCGCTCATTTCTGCCAAACGTGCCCATGCCATCTACTACAGCGACACGGAATGCCGATTCGGAGAGCGCGTATTCGAGGAAATTTCGCAGAAGATCCGTGATTACGCCCCCGCGGTTTGCATCTACCTCGGGCCAGAATTCCTGCCCAGGCTCTACCTCGCCAAGAGAAGCGGAGCCGCATGCCGTATCGGGTTCAACTGCGAGTCGCTCTATCCGTTCCTCAACCTGAGCCTCCACCCGGAACAGTCCAGCGAGGCCGAACTTATTGCCAGGTACTACGGGGTCATCCAGTGATTCGAGGAACCATCATCACCGAGAAGGGTGGCTACGCGGACCTGCACCTGCACACGCGCCTTTCCGACGGAACACTTTCCGTCGAGGAACTCCTCACGCTCTGCAAGCGCAAGGGGCTGCGGTGCATTTCCATTACGGACCACGACAACCTGGATTCCTACAAGATTGCCGAAGGCCCTGCCCACGATATCGGGCTTGAGCTCATCCCGGGCATCGAGATTTCTGCCGTATGGCAGGGCAAGGACATCCATATCCTCGGCTATTTCTGCGACCCGACGAACCTCGCGCTCAACATGGAACTCGAAGATTTCGCTAAACAGCGCATTGCGCGCGTAAAGGCCATCATCAAGAAGCTGAACGCGCTCGGCATCGACATCACCTACGAGAAGGTGCACTCCTACTGCAAGGGCAAGGTCATCGGGCGCCCGCACATCGCCATGTCCATGGTCGACGAGGAATACATCGGAAACTTCGCGGAAGCCTTCACCAAGTATCTCGGGGACGGCTGCGTCGCCTTTGTCGAAAAGAAGGGACTCAACCCGCAGCAGACCATCCGCCTCATCGAAAACGCAGGCGGAATCGCCGTACTCGCCCACCCCTACAAGTCCGGACTCTCCGACGAATTCATCGAAAACATGGTCGAATGGGGAATCAAGGGCATCGAGGTCTACAGCCCTGCGCAGAAGGGAGCAGTGGGCCGCAAGTACAAGGAGATGGCCGTCCGCTACGGGCTCGTGGGCACGGGCGGTTCCGATTTCCACACCGAAGGCGGCGCCTACCCGCCCGGCTGCATGAAGATGCCCTACACCGTGGTGCAGGCGCTCAAGGAATGTCGCGAAAAGTCCCGCGCGGAATGGTTCTAGGATGATTTTCCGCAGTTTTATCGCAAAGACGCTTTCTACGCTGGCCCTGCTCGCCACGGCCGTCTCGGCTCAGATCCTGCAGCCGACGCAGTATGCGCTCCCCGCAAGGCAAGATTCCGTAAATATCGTTCCCGACCGCATCGATGCACAAGTCCGCGAGAACGACGCGGGCCGCTTCGGCACCGTACATTCCGAGGTCATGGAGCGCCTCTACGATGTTTCCGGCCAAAAGGCGGAATGGACGCTCGGGACCTCCATACTAGGTTCCCCGGAACTTGACCCTGCTACCATGGGCATGGCCTCGGCAAGCCACCGCTACCCCGCCATGCTCTCCGGATTCTACACCACGCGCCTCGGGTTCGACCCCTCGGCCCTCTCGCTGAACGGCGAAAACGGCATCCTCTTCGAGGAACGCCACGGCATCCCCGTCGACACGCCCGTTACCGACCTCGCCTGGGAACGCGGGGCCTTCGGCGGCAATGCGCTCCACCTCGACTTCAGGAGGCTTGTCACCGACTCCATCACACTTGATTTCGGCCTGCAGAGCCGTTCGAACAAGGATTCCAAGGAATACGACTACCAGAACGTGACGAGCTCGCCCTACTTCGCGCTCGGCCGCGACTCCTCGAGCATTCCCTTCACCGGCAGGAACATCGCCGTCAACACGATGCATATCCAGCCGCTCCTCACCTGGAAATTCGGATTCGGCAAGGCGTTCTTCAAGATGAACTTCCTTTCGCTCAAGAACGCCGACAATACGAGCTACAAGGTCTTGACCGACACGCTCGACCTCACCAAGCGTACGTTCCTGAAGCCCTACTATACCATCGAGGAGAGGGCGGTCACCTACGGCGGCGGCGTGGAATTCTACCCCTTCAAGAAGATGACCGTCGGAACAAGCTTCCATTACGGTTCGCACGACATCAAGGAAGATTCGCTCCAGAGCGTTTCCTTCGGTACGAAGACTACGAAGGATTCGCTCGGATACGAGAGAGAAGACAGCCTCTACTACGACACGCAGCACAAGTACACGTACAACTCCATGCTCGGTGACGCCTACCTGCGCTACAAGACCCTCCTCAACCCCACCATCCGCTTCCAGTACGAGTTCATGAATACCGACGAGAAGCGCGAGGATCTCGAAATTTCGAAGACATACTACCAGGACCGCGAAATCGGCTACGGCGAAATCTCCGACACGCTCTCGTTCGTATTCTTCCGCGCACAGGCGGGCATGCAGCGCAACAGTTCGCTCATGGACTTCGTGGACTTCGCTCCCGCCTATTCCGCCGACGCGACATTCAACCTGCCCTTCCACCTGAAGCTCAACGCCATGCTCCGCCACGACAACCGCTTCCCCGACGTGAAGGAGCTCAAGTTCCACGAGACCGGACGGTTCTCCTTCCCCAACGAGGATCTCGACTTCGAAAGGCGCGACCGCCGCGCTCTTACCCTCGGCTGGTATTCACGCGAGGTTTTCTACGGACTCGGGTTACGGCACGAGAGCGCCGAGAACCTCATCAAGCAGCGCTGGGTACTGGGCGAAGGCATGGAAAGCGTCAACAACGCGTTCCAATGGACCAACCTCGACGAGGCCTCCACGCTCGACTGGCTCTTCAAAATCGGATTCAGGCTCGGAAACTGGAAATTCTACCTGGAACGCGGGCAGGTCCTCAGCCGCGACAAGCGGATTCTCGACGTCTCCGAGCTCTACTACAAGGGTTCCATCCACTGGCAGAACCGCTTCGTACGAGACAGGCTCGGCGTAAGCGTCCGCGTGGACTGGCAATGGTTCGGCTCGCGCTACGACTGCACCATCAACGAAGACGGCCTCCCCGAACTTGAATTCATGGAAAAATACCTCGCGCTCGATTTCGAGGCCCGCATGCAGATTCTCACATTCGAGCTCTACAGCCGCATCGAGAACCTGAACCACAGCATCTACATGCCCGCCTCCGGCTACACGCCCGAAGGGCTGCGCTTCGCCTACGGCATCGTCTGGACCTTCGGGAATTAATTTTTTGTATATGGCGCTCCTATGGAGCGCATATAGCTCGGCTCGGCCATGCCAAAACATATATGTTTTGTCGCGGCACTCGCCTTTTGCTATATTAACTAGCATTATGAAACTTTTTGAATTCCTAGCATCCGTCTTTATGCTCTGCGTATCGGTTGTCTGCATCCCGATAGCGCTTCTCTTCAGTGCCGCCAAGGCGTACGCCAAGAAACTCAACTGGTTCGTGCTTATCGGCATCGCCCTCTTCTGCATCGTTCTCGCCATCGTGAACAACATCCGCGTCGACGAAGGCAAGTCGGTCGAATGGATCGGCACCCAGGACGTGATGGAAAAGCCTGCGGAGGTCCTCTAATGAAACGTACTATCGCTTCTGCAGTCCTTTTCGCCATCGCGACATTCTTCATCGCGTTCGGCATTGCCGAGATCAGCTTCCCCGAAAGCATTCTCACCTTCACCGACCACGAGTGGCTTCTTGAAATCTGGCCCAAGGCCTACCGCTACAACATGCACTTCGGAATCGGCGCCTGCGCCGTATGCGGCCTGCTCCTTATTCCCGCCTACAGGCTGCAAAAGGATTTCGCCATCCGCATGCTCGAAACGCTCTGCCGCATCGGCATCGGCGGCATGTTCATCTTCGCCTCCATCTTCAAGATTCAGGATCCGCACCAGTTCGCGACCCTCGTGGCCCAGTACCAGTTCTTCTCGGCCCTGCACCTCGACTTCGTAAACAACTTCTTCGCGCTAGTTTATCCGCAATTCGAGCTCTGGTTCGGTCTCGCCATGATCGTCTCGCCGTTCGTGAAGGAATCCGCGTTTGCCATCTTCTGGATGTTCGTGAGCTTCATCATCGCGCTCGCCTGGGCCCTCTGGAACGACCTCGGCATCACCTGCGGCTGCTTCGAGCTCGAAGGCGCCCAGGACAAGGCAGAAGCCTGGACAAGCCTCATCCGCGACTTGATACTCATATGGCCCACATTCTGGCTCGCTACCCGCAAGAACAAGAGCCTCATAGGCATCTGGCGCAAGAAATAAGGCAAAATATTTAACCAAATCAAAGCACCTTTCCAAAAAACGGAAAGGTGTTAAATTTTATTTACTTCAAAGCAAATGCGAATATAGCCCGTTTAAGAGATTTTTTCAAAAAAAATGTCGTTCTTCCACGCTCAATCTTTATATTTTTCTCTACGGATTTTTGCGCCACGGGTGTGGTACCACATGCCCGGGGTGTATATGATCAGATTTTTTCGAAAAAACCTAAAAATTGGAGACACACATGGCAAAAAAGATGATTGCGTGTGATGGTAACGAGG
>JAEEGH010007315.1_pt1 | contig 26625 bp, 23 predicted proteins | sample 9134181 | NCBI WGS metagenome assembly JAEEGH01 (sample SAMN16246544, study PRJNA631951) | gut metagenome | biome: gut microbiome; feature: rumen; material: DP-attached | host: Bos | place: Iran: Karaj | collected 2018-10 | reverse complement strand
GAGTATTGTTCTGTACTGTCATTACAATCTCTTCTTCTTCCTCGATCACTGCATCACCAAAACCGAGACTCTTGGTCTGATGAGTGACGTTGGTCCACTCGAAAGCGATGAAGAGGATTGCAAGAATACCTGCAAGACCTGTGAGCCAATAGGTGGTTTTTCTAGGCTCGAGATCAACTTGGGGGTCTTTCTTGATTTCCATATGAATGTATTAAATTGGTTAAAAACTCGTCACAAAAGTAGTCTTTTTTTAGATACAAACCAAAAAAATCGGGTAAAAAAACGTTTTTTACACGAAAAAATTGTATTTTTACTGAAAAAAGGGTATTTTTGCATACAAAATTTGTGCATTTTCCGTTTTAAAGAATAAAATAATCTTCTTTAACCAATAATAGATATTCAGTTATTTTGATCTATATAACAAAACAGGATTTTCGACCGAAGAGCGGTCGTCAGCCGAGAGCTTCTGGCCTGGTAAATCGCCTTATTGCGACATCGGCCGTTCTCTTGTTCACTGCGGTATCCTTCTCGCAGGATATCACCGGATACGGGTATCTCGAACAGCCCGTTTCTGCCCGCGGTCTTGCATTGGGAGGGACCAGCATCAGTGTAGTGGAGCCCGAGATGTCATTGGCCGAGCAGAACCCCTCGTTGCTTTGTCCCGAAATGGCGGGGCAGGTTGCCATCAGCTATACACGATACATGGGTGATGTCAATCTGGGATATGCAGCCTATGCTGGACGATTCCTGGAGGTGGGCGGATGGTCGGTCGGTATGCGTTTTATCGACTATGGCGATTTCCACGGCTTTGATGAGCAGGGCATTTCGACCGGAAGTTTTGGCGTGAAGGACATGAGCCTGCAAGGAGCAATCGGCTATCCTGTCAACGATCGACTTCGTGTCGGGGCTCAGGCGAAGTTCCTCTATACTAGTTACGAGAGTTATTCCGCGTTCGCCATGGGCGTTGATCTCGGCTTGAACTACTACAACGAAGCCTCGGGCAACTCCATTTCGCTGACCGCCACCAACCTGGGCGGCCAGTTCAAGGCGCTTTATGAGGAGCGCAAGGAACATCTGCCCACTCAGATCAACGTGGGGTGGAGCAGCGAACTCCAGCATCTGCCTCTTTGCGTTTCTGTCACTGCCTATCATCTGCTCGACTGGGATCACGACTATGTGGATGGCAGTGGCATCAAGCATTCGTTCAAGGATTCCGAGATGGTGCTCAATCATCTCATCTTCGGTGTCGAATGGACGGCCTCCGATCATTTCTGGCTTGCTGCTTCGTACAACTACCGCAACCAGCGACGTTTCTCAGGACAGGGAGGCTTCCTGCGCGGCGTGGCTTTGGGAGCAGGTGTCAATTATCGCCAGTTGGCATTCATGATGGCCTATGCTTCGGCACATGCAGGAGACGGAACCATGACGTTCCAGTTTAATTATTCGTTTTAGTTTTTTGACTTTCCCTGTTATTTCGTTATTTCGGAATTACGGAATACCGAAATAACGAAATACCGAAAAAGAAAATACACCTTTAAAATAATATATAATGAAAAAGATTACAATTGCTATCGATGGTCATTCGAGCTGTGGAAAGAGCACGATGGCCAAGAGCCTTGCCAAGAAGCTCAACTATATCTATGTGGATACAGGCGCCATGTATCGAGCCGTGACACTTTATGCGTTGCGTGCCGGTCTGATGAATGCCGACACCAAGGACATCGACACGGAAGGCTTAAAGGCGCAGTTGAACCAGATAAACATCACGTTCACGTACAATGAGGAGGGACGCATGCAGACAGTGCTCAATGGAGAGATCGTTGAGAAGGAGATTCGTGAAATGACCGTCTCCAACTGCGTGAGCCCTATTTCCGCCTTGTCATTCGTACGCGAATATCTGGTGGCTCTGCAGCAGAAGATGGGCCTCGAAGGTGGCATCGTGATGGATGGCCGCGACATTGGTACCGTCGTCTTCCCTAATGCCGACCTCAAGGTGTTTGTGACGGCCAGCGCCGAGGTTCGCGCCCAGCGTCGACTGCTAGAACTGCAAGGCAAGGGAGATACGACAACTACTTTCGCCGAGGTGCTCAAGAATGTTGAGGAGCGTGACTACATCGATTCGCATCGCGAGGTTTCCCCATTGCGCAAGGCCGATGATGCCCTGTTGCTCGACAATAGCAATCTGACCATTCCCGAGCAGGATGAATTGCTCCTGAAGTGGGCTATGGACTGCATCAATGCATAAGAGACGGCCATGCAGGTTACAGTCGATGAACATAGTGGCTTTTGTCCGGGAGTGGTGAGTGCCATCCGAAAGGCGGAAGAACAGCTCCGTGACAGTGAAACGCTCTATTGCCTGGGCGACATCGTCCATAACAGTGAGGAGGTTTCGCGTCTCGAGCAGTTGGGTCTCCGCACCATCGATCATGAGCAGTTGGCAGCGCTTCATGACAAACCTGTGCTGATACGTGCACATGGAGAGCCTCCTTCGACCTACCATGTGGCCGAACGGAACAACATAGAAATCATAGATGCCACCTGCCCGGTGGTGCTGCAGCTTCAGAAGCGCATCAAGCGGGTCTATGAGGATTCGAAGACGTTCATTCCGGGTGTGCAGATCGTCATCTACGGCAAGAAGGGCCATGCCGAGGTCAATGGTCTTGTCGGCCAGACCGAGGGTACGGCAATCGTGGTCGAAGGTATGCAGGATCTCGACAAGATTGACTATGCGAGACCTGTGCGTCTTTTCAGCCAGACCACGATGCCCGTCGATGCTTTCCGCGAACTTGCAGCCATCATCTGCCGCAGAATGAACCACAGGGAGGATTTCCAGTATCGCGACACCATCTGTCGTCAGGTGGCTAACCGTATTCCCCATCTGCGCGAGTTTTCGCGTCAGCATGATGTGGTTCTTTTCGTCAGCGGCAAGAAGTCGAGCAATGGCAAGGCACTCTTCGGCGTTTGCCGTGAGGAGAACCCACGCAGTTATTTCATCAGTCATCCCGAGGAATTCCAGCCCGAGATGGTCGAAGGGGCACAAACCGTGGGGATTTGTGGCGCTACATCTACTCCCAAATGGCAGATGGAGGCTCTTGCGAAGACTATTCATGAAATTTTTACACAAAAATAAAACCTTAATCTCTTAAAACTTAACAATTATGGCAGAAATCAAAAGTGTAGGTATCCTCACCAGTGGTGGCGATGCTCCAGGAATGAATGCAGCTATTCGTGCCGTCACACGTGCTGCTATTTTCAATGGCCTTAAAGTCTATGGTATCTATCGAGGCTACCAAGGCCTTATAGAGGACAACATCGAGGAATTCAAGACACAGAGCGTAAGTAACATTATCGCTCGAGGTGGAACAATTCTCAAGACGGCTCGTTCGAAGGACTTCAAGACTCCCGAGGGTCGCAAGCAGGCGTACGAGAACATGAAGAAACACGGCATTGATGCCCTCGTTGTCATCGGAGGCGATGGCTCTATCACCGGTGCTTCCTATTTGGCCAAAGAATATGACCTGCCAATTGTGGGCCTTCCGGGCACTATCGACAACGACCTTGCCGGTACCGATGCAACCATCGGCTACGATACTGCGATGAACACTATCATGGAATGTGTCGATAAGATTCGCGATACTGCCACATCGCATGCCCGCCTCTTCATTGTCGAGGTAATGGGACGTGATGCGGGCTTCCTGGCGCTCAATGGAGCTATTGCTACGGGATGCGAAGATGTCATCATTCCCGAAGAGAAAACTCAATATGAGCAGCTCAAGGAACTCGTTGCCAATGGTTTCCGCAAGTCAAAGTCATCGGCCATGGTACTGGTGACCGAGAGCAAGGACGAGAATGGTGGTGCGCTGGGTCTTGCACGCAAGATGAAGGAAGAGTTCCCCGAGTATGATGTTCGTTACTCTGTGCTTGGACACCTCCAGCGTGGTGGTAGTCCGACAGCTGCCGATCGTATCCTCGCCAGTCGAACAGGCTATGCCGCCATCGAAGCGCTGCTCCAAGGCCAACGCAATGTGCTCATCGGCATCCACAACGATCACATCGTGAACATTCCTTTCGCCAAGGCTATCCATCAGGAGAAGCCTATCGACCCGGAGCTTCTCACAGTGCTCCGTGTACTGTCCATTTGATGGCAAAACACATCTTTTAGACGTTTTATCGATTGATTTTCAGTCAAAAATTTGGATAATCGGGACAAATCGCTTAAATTTGCCCCGATTTTTTCATTATTATTCCAAGATTAATGTTTCAAACCTATGATTAAACGTCTTTCTCTACTCTTGAGTCTTTTTGCACCTCTTTGCGTGTTGGCCGAAACAGTGCCGGCACTGGTCATTGGTGGTGATACCAAGGTTGCTCTGCAGGAAATCGTCAGCGTAAAGCTTGATGCCAGCAACCTGTATGTCCTCAAGACCGATGGCTCCACACTCACACAGCCTCTTGCTACACTCACTTTCGGTACGACCGAAACTGGTGCCGGTATCCGCGAACGTCTCTCCGAGAGCGGTCAGTCAGCCTATATCGTCTATGACCTTAATGGTCGAATGGTGAAGCAGGGCAGTGCCCAGCATACACAGGAAGTGCTGTCGGGCCTCGAAGCCGGCACCTACATCATCCGGATGGGCAATCAAAGCTTCAAGGTGCAGACCAATGGCACCGTCTGTAATAGCTGGACCTACACCCCAGCTGTGAGCACTCCTTTCGAGACGCTTGCAAACGTCACTGCCTCTTCTGCCAACGATGACGAGTATGTCCCCGAGCCTGCCATGCAGATCGAACTCCCTGGCCTTGATGCCATGACGACTATCGCCAAGCTCGATAGCCTTATGTTTACTACCGACCTTTCATCGATCAATGTTATTCGTGGTGGTATCTTTACATCCATCACGCTGTCTGCTATCGAGCAGATATCCTTCCCAATGAGCCTCGAGTGCGTCACACTCGCCTACAGCGGCAACAGCGTCGAAGGTGTCAATCCCTTCTTTTTCGATGGGGTGGCTATCAGCCTCGATGGCGCCGGCGTGACTGTCAATTCTTCCTATGTCGATGATGAAGTGGAGTTCGAACTATCGGGTGCCTCTTCCAATGGTTATTTCAAATACTATGGAGACAAGAAGTTCAAGACCACCCTCAAGGGACTCACATTAAGTAATCCCAATGGCCCCGTTATCAACAGCCAGAGTGGAAAGAAGGGTACCATCAAGTCGCAGAATGGTTACACCAACACCCTCAGTGATGGCAGCAATTATGCCACCAGTGCCGAAGATCAGAAAGGTTGCATTTTCAGCGAAGGTCAGCTGATCTTCAGTGGCAAGGGCACACTTAACATCCTTTCCAATTACAAGCACGCCATCGCTTCCGATGATTATGTAAGTTTTGAGAATGGTACAGTCAATGTCCTCAGCTCGGTAGGTGATGCGGTCCATGCCAAGGACTCCATTCTCGTTCAGTCGGGCACCATCGGACTCACCTGTTCTGGCGATGGCCTCGATTGCGATGGCCCTATCACCATCCGTGAGGGCGAAAATGGCATCCCCGTGCTATCCATCAGTTCCGATGGCGATGGCGCCAAGGGCATCAAGACGGCGATGGACTTCCTGATGACCAATGGCAATGTAGATATTACCCTCACCGGCAAAAAGGAAGTAGCCGATGGCAAGACGACCAACGTGATTGGTGTCAAGGCCGATGGCAACATCACCATTACTGGAGGTACGCTTACCATAGTCAACACCTGCCCAGGCGGCAAGTATCTCAGTGCCGATGGCAACATCACCATTGGTCCTGCCGCAAAGGTCATCTATTAACCCTTGTCTCTATTCTTTAGTAGATATTCAATGAAAAGGCGTTTTTCTTCAATGAAACGCCTTTTTTTGCTTTAAACGCACCTTTGAATACCCCGTCTAAAAAGCAAATAAATCCTTTGAATATTAAGGTATGCATGGTTCAAAATTTTTACAGTCAAGTCGTCTGTTGACGATTGTCTTGATTTTTATTACAAGCGCAGCAATGGCGCTCGCACAGCCCGGCAGAGGCCGTGGCATGAAGATCAAGGCCGAGGGATCGGTCGTTGATAGTAAAACAAATGACCCCCTGGTGGGTGCAGCCGTGAAGGTCACCTCTGCCGATGGAGGCACAGGCACCTTTGGCATTTGTGACACCGATGGCAATTTCACCTTTGAGGTCGATCATCCCGGAAAGTACACCCTTGAAGTGACCTACGTGGGCTACAAGATGCTCACCAAGGATGTGACACTCTTCCCTGGACGTGGTTCGAAGATCGGTGCTCTCAAGTTGCAGGAAGATCCCAAGCAGCTTGCAGAAGTCGAGACCGTGGGTCGCAACCAGCGTCTCAAGCAGGTGGGAGATACCATTGTCTATAATGCCGATGCCTATAAGGTGGCCGATGGAGCCACAGCCGAAGACCTTGTCGCCAAGATGCCGGGTATCGAGGTGACCGACACCGGTGTGAAGGCGCAGGGCGAAACTGTCGAGAAAGTGCTCGTCGATGGCAAGTCGTTCTTCGAAAACGATCCCAAGCTTGCCCTCCGCACCCTTCCTGCCGAGGTGGTGCAGTCGGTTTCGGTATTCGACAAGCAGTCCGACCAGGCGGAGTTCACGGGCTTTGATGACGGCAATACCGTCAAGGCTATGGATCTGGCCACCAAATCATATCGCCGTAACGGTATATTCGGACGTGTTTATGGTGGTCTGGGTTCCAACTTCGATTTCGACCAGGGTTATTGGAACACTGGCTTCAACCTCAACTTCTTCGAGGGCAACCGACGCATCTCCTTGTTGGGCATGAGCAACAATGTCAACCAGCAGAACTTCACCTTCGATGACCTGCAGCAGAGCGGAGGTATGGGTGGCGGTTTCCGAGGTGGCATGGGTAATCGTATGGGTTCGCAGGATGGCGTGTCGCGCGCCAATGCGATCGGTATGAATTACAGCAATTCCTACCTCGATGACAAGCTTGAGGTGCAGGGCAGCTACTTCTTCAACCAATTGCGCACCCAGCTCAACGACTCCACATTCGACGATTATATCAATACTGAACGTGCCTCCATCGCACAGCAGGACCGCTTGTCGCACAACTACAGCCATCGTGCCGACATGCATATCACCTATCGTCCGAACGACAAGAACCAGCTAATTTTTCGTCCGTCGTTCAACCTGCAGACTACCGATGCCGATGGATTCAGCACCAACACCACATGGAAGCTGCCTCTTGAGACCGTGATGGGCGAAACGTTCCGTCGTTCCGACATTTCTCGGATGCAGAGTTCCAGCGACACCCGTTCCATCTCCGACAATTCCAGCTGGAATGTGGGCGGTTCACTCGTCTGGCGTCATCGCTTCGACAAGCAGGGACGCACCTTGAGTATGGGCCTCGATGCCCAGGTCTCGGGTAGCAGCACCGATGCCGATTACATCAAGCGCATCAACTGGAGCAATCCCTACTACCAGCGTCAGGATGCCGACACCAAGAACTACAATTGGGGAGGCAATGTGCAGTGGACTGAAGCCATCGCCGACAACCAGCAGCTCTCTCTGCGCTATAACCTGAACTATCAGAAATCGACGCGCGACAACCTGATTTCGTATTTCACCGACGAGGATTTCCACATCCTCAAGACCGACACGTTGGATGCCGGCTACGATGGAGCCAATACCAGCAAGTACATTCAGCGTAACCTGCGTCAGGGCGGTGAGATAGCATGGCGTCTACATACCACTCATTACAATGCCAATGTGGGCTTTAACTTCCAGCACTCGCACCTCGAGGGCGAACAGGATTATTATCTGCAGCCCACCCTCAGCATCGACCCAACCAAGAAGAACTACTTCAGCGTCCTGCCGAATGTTCGCCTGGAGTGGCGTAGCGACAACGGTTCGCAGGTCGAACTCCGCTATCGTGCTTCGTCGAGCAACCCTTCGGTGTCGAACCTCCAGCAGACCGTCAATACGTCGAACGAACTCAACTATTCGACCGGCAATCCCGACCTCGACCAGAGCATCGGTCACAACGTGAGTCTGCGTTTCATCCATTCCAATATGGAGACTGCCACCAACTTCATGGTGTTCGGTCAATATTCGGCACGTCAGGACTACATCGGCCGACAGTATCTCACCAACAACTCCAACCAGCGTGTCTCGCTGCAGGAGGCAGGTCGTGATTATGGATATGGAGGTGAACAGTTCAGTGGCCTGAGTCTGGCTGCAGGTGCCAAGATCAGCCGTCCCGTCAACATGAGCGGAAATCAGTCGGCACGACTGGGCGTCGTCTATGGCTTCCCCTTCGACTTGATCTACAGCAATGTCAACCTCTCGCTCGATGGTTCGTTTTCGACCACCCCGTCGCAGCAGCTCTACTACGACATCAATTCATCGACAGGCATCGGCAGCGTCAAAGACCTTACCACCAAGGTTCTTCAGTGGGGATTTGGCCCACGTCTGCACGTGTCGAGCAACATCTCTTCCGACCTCGACTTCACCCTGATGTATTCACCATCGTTCCAATGGGTCAAGGATACCGAGAACAAGGCCAACTCCTACAATTACGTCACTCATCGTGCCGATGCCCGCCTGAACTGGACCTTCTGGCACGGTTTCACCACAGAGCAGTCGTTGGGTTACGTCTATTACGGAGGTTCGGCCATGACCAGTTCCGAAGACGAATGGATCTGGAACATGTCGTTCGGCAAGAAGTTCCTCAAGGGCAACAAGGCTGAGCTGAAGCTGCAGGCCTACGATGTGCTGGGCAGCCGCACGGGTTATCGTCAGTCGGTGAGCGACAGTTACGTCCGCGCAAGCTACACCAACTTCATGCCCCGCTACTTCCTGCTCACCTTCACCTACAAGCTTTCAAATTACAAGGGCAACGGAGGCTCGACCGATCGTCGCGGAGGACGTGGAGGTCGCGGGGGCGGCTTCGGCGGAGGCGGTGGCTTCGGAGGCCCTGGCGGCGGAAGATTCTAAACTTCCTCAATATTCTGAGCATTCTGAACATACAAAATCGTGGCATATTCTCCATAAAGCCTTGGGGAATATGCCTTCACCCATTTGGTCGGCAGCAACGGTGTAGGTCGTAACGTCGCCCTCAACGGTTGCTATCAGCTCTTCGTCCATGTAAATGTTGTACTTGACGGGCAGGGCAGGAGCCTTGGTGAGTTTTTTTTTCTGTTTGTCTCACAATGTCAAAGAAAGCCACTATCTTTAGATAAAAATCTACGTACTCTCGGGACTGTGAGGACTGTCAATCCGATGAATGAGTGTTTATTTTACGAAATAACAAATTAAATTTTCAATAAATTAAATTTATTCAATTTTTCTAAATAGGACAAAGCGAAAATCGACTGAGAAACTCCGACGGCCGTGAGAGTGCTTCTTCCATCGTGGCAAGTATTCTGACGGCCGTTGGTGTATTCTATTCTATCGCATTGGGTACTCTGTCGGCTGTTGGAGTTCTCTATCTTGTAGCATCAAGAACTTTGTCGTCCGACACGATATTTGCGCAAAATGCGGAAATACTCTGTCAGCCGTGAGGGTATTTCCGCAGTTGTATCAAGTACTCTGTCGGCTGCGAGAGTACTCCGTCCCGTAGTATCGGGTACGGTGTCGGCCGTTGGAGTACTCCATCCCGTAGCATCGCAAACTCTGTCGGCCGTCACGATGCTTGCGCAAAATGAGGAAGCATTCTGTCGGCCGTCAGAGTGCTTCCTCGATTTGAGAAGGGAAAGACAAAATAATTATTGATAAGGAAGGTGAAAATGGCAGGAGACTGCGGGCTCAATGGGATTGTTTATATGCGGCTAAGGCCGTCCCCATGAATGGGGCCCCTTCTTCGAATGCTGACATTGCAGCATTTCGAAGACTGCCGGAAAATGTGCTGCCTCAATGGCAGCAGAAAATTGCACTTCGTGCAGAAAATACGCCTCGACCGTATCATTAATTATCTGGGACCGGAGGTATTTTTTGCGCATTTGCGCAATTTTTTGCAGGTATTGAACCTGCACATTTTCCGGCAGAAACAACCAGGCCATTGGGCCGAGGTTGTCTGCCATTTTCACCTACTTTTTCAACCACTACTTGCTTCAAGGGTCTTCTGTTCCTGCACTACCCAATCGAGTGCAGTGCACCCGCAATAGCGCTTGAAGACGTGCGACATCACTACTTCCGACTTCCATCCGCAGCGTCGGGCTGTCTCTTTCAGCAGCTTGACCATCTCACGTTTCTCCCAATGCTTGTCACCCATTTCGTCGATGCGCTTGCGAAGCCAGTCCTGTGCCTGCAGTAATCGCCAATGGGTGATCACATCGACAAGGCGCGTGCCTGTCAGCATGAACCAGGCAGAACGAAGGTCACGAACCTTGACATCCATGAGCAGCGCCACATCCTCAGGATAGATGAGCTTGTAATGGCGCAGGATGTTGATGACTTCATCGACTATTACCTCGCCAGTTGGCTGTCGTGCGTGGTACATTTCCTCCACGCTCTCTACGATATGTTTCATTTTCTATAAAAAATTAGATGAAAAAAAAACTTTGAAAGGTGTAGGTGCAGAAGCACCCTTATGCTGCAAATACCTGTATGCATCTGTGAATGCTAGCCTTCCCAGCTGCATCCATGTCTTTCCAGCGCACGGCCCCTGCCGTGCTACACCTTTCAAAGAGAAAAAGACCTCCTTTCAGGAGTTAGAAAAAAGCTTCGCAGAATAGCCTCCGGACCTAACTTCCGACCCTCCAATTTTTCTGGGCTTTAGCCCTTTTTCTGCCTCATAAAAGTGAGGCCTTTTTCTCTTTTGAAGAAGGCTGCGCATTCGTAGAATGTGCGCTGGTGGTGGAGAAAGACAGCTGGGAGAGCTCGCTATCACAGATGACTATCTCCATCAGCAGCACAGGGCGAAGCCCAGCCTTCTTAAAAAGTTTTTTTCTTATTTAAAGATATAAGAATACTCCGCCGAGGCGGGAGGATCGAGGCAAGGACATGCCTTGCGGGGATTGAGTTCGCAGTGCCCAACGATGCGAGCATCGGGATAGATCTCATGGAGGATGCGCAGCACCTCATCCAAAGCTACCATCTGCTCGGCGGTGCGATTGTCCTCGTACTTGACATCGGGGCTGCACGAGTGACCGCCCTCGTAGCAGATGCCGATGCTGTTCGTGTTGTAGCCCTTCACATGACAACCTCGCTCAGCTACAGGTCGGCAATAGAAGAGGGTGCCGTCGCGACGTACATATAGGTGATAGCCTGAGTAGTTGCCGTAGCCTTTTGCGCGATGACCGCGCATCAGCTTCTCGATGGTGAAGTCCTGATCGGGACGCGTGTCCGAGCAGTGGAGCACCAGCAGGTTAATCTTCCTCGTTGAACGACGACAGTCCCATTGCAGCGAGTATAACACCTGCGACCTTGGCAACAGTTTTGAGCAGTTCGACGAATAGGTTGCGCCGACATGTTCGGCGGCAATCACGTCGGACTCGTTGTTCGAACTCGTCATCAGTCCCGCCGCAGGAGGCTGGTCGTCCATCTCGTCCTTCTTCCTCCGTGGGCGTGGAGGGCACGGATTCTCTTCGGGTGGTGTCACAAGGCGTAGCATCCACAGTATCCTGAGGAATACTTTTACGATCTTTTTCCATTCCATAACTGTTTTTTTAATGTCACACAGAAAGCACAGAAAGCACAGATTTTTTTATATGATGCCTTCTATTTCTGTGAGTTCCGTGATTTCTGTGTGACCTTCAATTAGAACGAAACTTCGTCGCCATTTACGACGCCGCCCTCAGAGGGCTGGTTGGGATCGGTGGTGTTGCCTCCTTCGGAGGGGTTCGAAGGGTTCGAAGGGTTCGAGGGGTTGCTCCCGTTGGTCGCGTCCGAGGGAAGCGAAGGGTTGTTCGACCCACCAGAATCCGTTGAATCCGATGAATCCGTAGAGCCAGATCCACTACCAGAGCCTGAGCCCGACCCACCATTATCTGTGGGATCTGTGGGTTCTGTGTGCCCTTCACCGGAGCCATTGCCCGACCCGCTGTCATCTGTGGAATCTGAGGAATCTGTGTGACCCTCGCCACCTTCGCCTTCGCCCTCTTCGCCCGTGCCATTGCTGATGCGCTGGTTGTAGCGCTTCTTGGCGTCAGCGAGCAGAACGTTGAGGACTGCGATGAACGCCTGGCAAGCGGTGGCCTTCTCGGCATTTGCCGTCTCGGTCGAGTTGGCGAGGTACTGGGTGACGAAGCACACCTGCTGGTAGAGCGCGTACATCTCTTGACGGAGCTTGACGGTCAGACCCGTGTCACCTTCGGCACGCTCAGTGGCACGCTGGTTGTAGGCAGCGATGAAGGAGTCGTTGGCATCCTCCAGGGCAGCCATGTCATCCGAGATGCCGAGGGCGTTGATGCCGTTGCTGCCGAGCTTGTCATTGAGATCATAGATGAAGCCCTGCAGGATGGCGCTCTCCTCCTGATAAGGAAGCTGGGGCACCTTCGAGGTGTACTTGGTGAGCAGGTGGGTCTTCACCACGTCCTTGACGGCCTTGATGGAAGGATTGTCCTCGGCGACTTCGACCATCTGAAGGCGCAGGCGGATGCGCTTGTAGGTCTGGTCGCGCTTGACATCTGCCTCAAGCATGGCAGCGGTGAACTCCGAACCGGTGGAAGTGTAGACCTGGTCGATGAGCTTCTCCAGCGTGGTACCGAAAGGAGTCATGACCTCGGTAAGGCCGAGCTTCGAGGCATCGGCAGTGGTGATGGCCTTCTGAAGGTTGATCATAAAGCCAGTGAACTCAGCATTGTTGAGTTTGGAAATTGAGAAAGGGTTAATCGTGAACATAGTTTCTTTGGTTTTAATTAAACATAAAGGTTAACGAAAAAAGTAGTTTCTTGGGTGTCTCGATGGTTGCGCGCTTCATTTTGACGGTGCAAAGTTACGCACTATCCGAGTTAAATTCGCCAAAAAATGCCTTCAGACATGCGAATTTAACAAAAGTTTTGATAATGTGTTGTCATTTACTACTCCAGAAAACAGCAATTTTACGGTGAGCGAATACCAAGGAAAGTCTTACGAACCCGTGAGCAACTACCTGGAATCGTCCGCCTCTAGCATCTTCTCCGCTACCCTCCTCAGGGGTATCCGTCTGGGCCTCCTCCCGAAAGAATAGTACGACAACGGAACATGGACCCTCATCGGCGACTGCGCCCAAAAAAATTTAATAAATTGAATTTATTTAAAATTTTTTTGTTTAATCGCAGGAAATCGCCATCGCGCGTAATATTTAATATAAATAAATATATATAATATTTAATATTTAAAAAAATTATACTTTAAAACTCACCCCCCTTGAAATTTATTGTCCCCCACGAAAAAAAATATTAAATATTAAATAAATTCAATTTTTTGCGAATTGCCCACGAAATATTTGGTGGTGTCGAAGAAATGCTTTATCTTTGCGGCCGGAATTTATTCCAATTGTATTATTATATAAAGATTGAAACTTATAGGCAAGCCTCCCTGTGAAGTGTCGGCTTGCTTTTTTTAGTCCATTACTGAAGAAATTTCTTTGAAGATTTGGTGGTGTCGATAAAATTCTGTATCTTTGCGGCCAAAAAAAAATGGTTCACTCTTTATCAATCTGAGATTTCTATTTTATATATAGGCAAGCCTCCCTGCGAAGTGTCGGCTTGCTTTTTTCGTCCATTCAAATAGAAATTGCTTCGAAAATTTGGAAGTTTGCAAAGAATGGGTTATCTTTGCAGCATTGTTTCTTTGTAATCAATGATCATAATAACGAGTTACAATTTATTCTATGAAATTCAAATTAGAAACCCCAGAACACCAACAGATAGCTATACGTAGTGTAGTTGAGGTATTTCGTGGGATGGAGAGGAATACATACGATAATGCAACAGATGAGGACATTCGGACAAACTACTGCTCGCTATCCTTGGAGGCATTGATGGCAAATATAAACAAGATTACAATTGAAAACGGTATAGATTCTTCACAATCTTATCTTCAAGAAACTAGGAACGCATGTATCGAAATGGAGACGGGTACGGGTAAGACCTTGACCTATCTCCAGACAGCATACGAGCTGTATATAGAATATGGGCTAACAAAGTTCATCGTTCTTGTGCCGTCAATTCCTATCCGTCAGGGAGCCATAGATACGTTTGAGAATTTCAAAGCGCAGTTGGAAGACAAATACGGTTTTACACCTAATGCTTTTGTCTATGACAGTTCCAAGTTGAGTGACCTTTGTGACTTCATTACGGCTGAAACACCTCAGATCATGATAATGACGATGGCCTCGTTCAACTCTGAAGACAAGATTCTGAATCAGGAAGTGCGTGAAGACCTGTTCAACAATAAGCCTTTCATAGAGGCGATTGCCCGCACACATCCTATCATATTCATGGATGAGCCGCAGGAAGGTATGGACACTGAAAACTCACAGCTTTGGCTATCAAAACTTTCTCCATTGTTCAAGTTTCGCTATTCAGCGACTCACGCAGTAAAGGTGAATATGCTCTATCAATTGACTCCAAGTGAGAGCTATCGTTTAGGATTGGTGAAGAAGATAGAAGTGCTAACTGTTACTGAGAAAAATGACGAAGCAACATTGAAGATAGAAATCAGCGAGGTACAAGAAAACAAGACAGAACCAAAGGTGAAGTTGAAGTTCTGGAAATACAATAAGGCCAAAGAAAACTTTGTCTTCAAAGAGTCCAACCTTCTGAAGAAAGGTGATAACCTAGCCAAGAAATCAGGTAATCCTCAAATCCGCAACCTAATTTGCAATGCCGAATTTACATGAAATAATAAGGAGCTGCGAGTTGCCATGATCTCGGAGACTCGCAATCCTGATCATCAGGCTATAACTACCCCTTGCCCCACAAAGCGACTTGAGGCAATACGCATAGTGTTCCATTAAGTCGTGGCGTTATCCGAAGTCCAGATTGGCGTAAGACTTGTTACTGGTATAGATGTTAAGCACATTTTGTCTTGCTGCCTTAATCCATTTTGCAGATACAGAGACGAACTTGAAGACGAAGGTTCTTATTCTGCTTGTCTTCTTGAGTCCGAAATCGTACAATGGGATACGAGACAGCAGGAACTTGTAGAAATTGTAAATGAGCGCGGTCATCACCAGGAATGTGGCATTCTGCGACATGAAAGACTTTGGCAGATGGCTCCATCCGAAGCCGTTGTTCATCTCATCAAATATGCGTTCCTTGCCACCACGCAGGTTGTAGAACTCCACGATTTCCCGTGTCGAGGAAACATGGTCGTTGGTAAGGATGCATCGGTAAGTGTATTCCCCCTCCCAGAGGTCGAGTTCTCCATCGATTCTCCGTTGGCGCTGGATGACAAGACGGTATACCTTCCCCTTCCACTTTTCGACCAGAATGGAGTTCAATTCGAAGACTTGTCCGTTGATCTCTTCCCTGTGCCATCCCCTCAAGGCAAAGATTTCATCGTATAGGGACGCACAGCGATTGGCGCGAATATAGAAATACCGGCAGTGCTTCTCGGCCGTCCCGACGATTTCTTCCGAACAGGAGCCGCAGTCCATCCTTGACCGGTTGATATACAGCCCCCTTGCCTCCAATCGTGCAAAAATCCTCTCTAGCGTATCTCGCTGGTGGAAACGGACATTTGCATTGCCATCACGGTTTTCGACACCGACTATGAGGTCGTTGATTACAGCCACTCCCGGGCCATATCCCTTGAATTTCTTATAGGTGGTCTTGGAATCATGTTTCTCAGTCTCGATGAACAGATGATCGAAGTCAAGGTCATATTCGCCATCCTCCACCAACTGGCCTGTCTCAAGTAGGGCGTTGAGAAGTAGGGTGTTGAGTTTTTCAGCCGGATTGAACTCGTATGGGCGGCCCTGGTCGGACACATACGTAATATTGCCCTCAGTCAATTCCTCTATCGAACGAAGGATAGTATCCGAGCTGCAAGTCCTGAGGGTCGGATGTTGTGACAGATAGGGCATGAGGTGCCTGGAGACATCTTCTATGCACGAGCCTCCGCAAAAGTACACGCACATCAGAGAACGGAGGATCTCGCTATACCGGTAACCGGCCAATTTGCATCTGAAACCGAGTGTGGAATCGACAATTTTGCCCAAAAATCGGTCAAATGCACCCATAATTGGAAAAATTCCACCAAAAGGTGTAACTTTTTCAGTTTTTATTTGTATCTTTGCCACGTCTTGTTAAAGGTTTTCTTATGTTTGATTTTTCGCAGCACAAAGATAAGTGATATTTTTGACATGACAAACACTTGGGTAACTTTTTGTTGCCCAAGTTATTCTAAAAAATATTTTTTAACATTGCTGCGGATTCTAGGTCAAAATAAAATTCTATGGCATCATTAAGAACTTACAGATGTGAATGTGGGTATGAGTTGCAAACATACCCCACAGGCCATTATGGTCTTATGTCAGGAGAGTATTACAACTTTCGCTGTTCAAAATGCAAGCAGATAATATCCATTTCTGCTGATGACCTCGCCAGTCAGAGGTATTTCCCTACATGTCCTGAATGTGGTGCTAATAACGAGAAGATACACAACTGGAATCCCATCGAGGGACGCTGCCCCAAATGCGGCAAGAAGATGAAGGTGGTTCCTGAGATGATAATAATGGCAGATTAAAACTTCACGATTATGAGAAAAGCAGTATTTTTTCTTTTATTGATTTCAGCAATCAATATAAATGCACAGACGGCAAAGACAACTACCAATGCAAGGTCTGTGAAGTATGAACAAAAAGTAGATTCCCTTCTATCTCAGATTGACACACTTCTGATGATAAACAATCAATTGCTGGAGCATTTGGAGATTAACTCGTCGCTAAAAGGACGCTACAAATTGTACCAGACTGAAAATCTTTACACTCTTCTTCAGCTTGACACTAAGACTGGTAAAATAGAACAAGTTCAATGGTCACTTGACTCTGATAAAGAGGGAACTTTCACTATCAACGATGAAGATCTCAACAGGGGCTTTGGATATGGTTCTGGTACTTTTGAACTTTACCCAACCAAAAATATGTACCAGTTTATTCTCATAGACAAAACCGATGGCCGCAAATGGCATGTTCAATGGGGAACAGGTGGAGAAAAGTCACGTTGGATTAGAAGAATTTACTAATCACTCTGCATGATGAAATCCTATCTTGAAATAAAAGTTCCTATCTCATTCGATGCTCCTTGGTTCAGCGAACTTAGGACGGCTTTGAAGGATATTCCTGTGTATTGGCAAAACGGGTACTACCATATCACTATGGCCTTTCTTGATGAAACAAAGAATATACCTATGGTGGATGCCATTATGCACAAATACCTGGACAATGCAAAAGCCGTTTCTATCACATTCGATAAGTTGGATGTGTTCTCTACTTGGAGCGGCTTGTTTATTGTCCACTTGACAGCGACACGCATACCAGAGGTATTTCAATCTTTAGTTAATGAAATTCGGAATGATTTAACTCTTACAGGTTCCAAAATCCAGTCCGACTTCCGATTACATGTCACACTGGGACGTTTATCCGAACCTAAAGCAGACGTGGATGACATCGGGTTTCTCATTGACGAGATAGACTTCTCTCCTTTATCACTTACACTTGATGAAGTGGAGTATAGAGAGTTCCGTGGAAGAAGTATATACCCTCAAATCCGCAACCTAATTTGCAATGCCGAATTTACATGAAATAATAAGGAGCTGCGAGTTGCCATGATCTCGGAGACTCGCAATCCTGATCATCAGGCTATAACTACCCCTTGCCCCACAAAGCGACTTGAGGCAATACGCATAGTGTTCCATTAAGTCGTGGCGTTATCCGAAGTCCAGATTGGCGTAAGACTTGTTACTGGTATAGATGTTAAGCACATTTTGTCTTGCTGCCTTAATCCATTTTGCAGATACAGAGACGAACTTGAAGACGAAGGTTCTTATTCTGCTTGTCTTCTTGAGTCCGAAATCGTACAATGGGATACGAGACAGCAGGAACTTGTAGAAATTGTAAATGAGCGCGGTCATCACCAGGAATGTGGCATTCTGCGACATGAAAGACTTTGGCAGATGGCTCCATCCGAAGCCGTTGTTCATCTCATCAAATATGCGTTCCTTGCCACCACGCAGGTTGTAGAACTCCACGATTTCCCGTGTCGAGGAAACATGGTCGTTGGTAAGGATGCATCGGTAAGTGTATTCCCCCTCCCAGAGGTCGAGTTCTCCATCGATTCTCCGTTGGCGCTGGATGACAAGACGGTATACCTTCCCCTTCCACTTTTCGACCAGAATGGAGTTCAATTCGAAGACTTGTCCGTTGATCTCTTCCCTGTGCCATCCCCTCAAGGCAAAGATTTCATCGTATAGGGACGCACAGCGATTGGCGCGAATATAGAAATACCGGCAGTGCTTCTCGGCCGTCCCGACGATTTCTTCCGAACAGGAGCCGCAGTCCATCCTTGACCGGTTGATATACAGCCCCCTTGCCTCCAATCGTGCAAAAATCCTCTCTAGCGTATCTCGCTGGTGGAAACGGACATTTGCATTGCCATCACGGTTTTCGACACCGACTATGAGGTCGTTGATTACAGCCACTCCCGGGCCATATCCCTTGAATTTCTTATAGGTGGTCTTGGAATCATGTTTCTCAGTCTCGATGAACAGATGATCGAAGTCAAGGTCATATTCGCCATCCTCCACCAACTGGCCTGTCTCAAGTAGGGCGTTGAGAAGTAGGGTGTTGAGTTTTTCAGCCGGATTGAACTCGTATGGGCGGCCCTGGTCGGACACATACGTAATATTGCCCTCAGTCAATTCCTCTATCGAACGAAGGATAGTATCCGAGCTGCAAGTCCTGAGGGTCGGATGTTGTGACAGATAGGGCATGAGGTGCCTGGAGACATCTTCTATGCACGAGCCTCCGCAAAAGTACACGCACATCAGAGAACGGAGGATCTCGCTATACCGGTAACCGGCCAATTTGCATCTGAAACCGAGTGTGGAATCGACAATTTTGCCCAAAAATCGGTCAAATGCACCCATAATTGGAAAAATTCCACCAAAAGGTGTAACTTTTTCAGTTTTTATTTGTATCTTTGCCACGTCTTGTTAAAGGTTTTCTTATGTTTGATTTTTCGCAGCACAAAGATAAGTGATATTTTTGACATGACAAACACTTGGGTAACTTTTTGTTGCCCAAGTTATTCTAAAAAATATTTTTTAACATTGCTGCGGATTCTAGGGTAATGATACCTATTCTGACTTTACTATCAATCGCATTTACAAGAAGTTAAGCACTCGTAAATGGGTGGTAGAGTTCACTAACGGTACCAGCATCGAAGAGGGTGCCTCGTCGGCAAACAAAGAACAAGTGTGGGCTTTACAGTTGGAGTGGCTTATTCGCCGCCACTTCGATAATCAGCGGCGTTTAAAGCCTAAAGGAATCAAGAATCTTTCTCTCATCTTCATCGACAAGGTAGCTAACTATATGAGCACAGAAAACCCTGTCATCAAGAAAATTTTTGAACAGCAGTACAAAACAGTATTTGCTGAGTTTCACAATGGGCAAATCCCATCGGATGAACAAGTAAAAGCAGTCCAAGGATTCTATTTTGCAAAGACCTCTACAGGTGAATTCACCGATAATGAGAAGACCAACAAGAGCAATAAGGAAATCTACGACGAAATCCTGCATAACAAACAAAAGCTCCTATCATTTGACGACAGTACAATAGAATTCGTATTCTCTCATTCTGCCCTCGGTGTAGGATGGGACAATCCAAATGTGTTCGGCATTGCCACTCTCAACGAAAGTTATTCAGAGAATAAGAAACGCCAGGAGATTGGTCGAGGTCTTCGTATCTGTGTGAACCAGCAAGGTGAACGTGTTTATGATGCAGTGGGTACGCCCGATGATGAAGTTATCAATCAGCTCACGGTGGTTCCCAATGAGACCTACGAGACTTTTGCACGCAGCTATCAAATCGAAAACGAGAAGGCATTTGGCAAGTCTAGTGCAGGTGCTAAGCTCAGGCATACACATAAAGGCAAACCCCAGAACCGCGTAACGTTTAAACTGAATAAAGACGAGGGTATTCAGAATGTGTTCCGCAGATTCTGGAATACGATTGCCAAGAAAACCACCTATCGCGTGAGCTTCGACGAGGATGCTATCATACGTCGTAGTATAGAGGAATTGAACACTATTTCTATAGCTGAATATAAAGCCGAAGTTTCCAGCTATCGTGTTGGCAACATTGAGGATTTATCACAACGTGAATACATGGGTTCGGAAGACCGCAACCTTAAAGGACATTATTCGCCACAGGATCTTGTTGAAGACCTTAGCGAAAAGACGGGTTTGTGCTATAACTCCATCTTGCGTATCGTTCAGGAGATAGAGACCAAGAAAGAATATCTTAAGAATCCACCCGTCTTCTTGGAGCAGGCTGCTTTCAAAATAAAACAGGTACAACTTGAAGAGTTAGTCAGATGCGTGAAATATAATCCAACTGATGAGGTGTATCCTTTCGACTTTGCCGACTTCACCAAGGATGCTTGTGACAATTACGTCTCAACTCCTAATCATGGAATATGGGATAAAACGCTATATGACAGCGGACTTGAACGCGACTTCGCCGTTGATGCTGATAAAATAGAAAACCAAAAGGTTGTGTGTTTCTTGAAATTTCCATCATGGTACACGATTCCGACACCCATCGGCGAATACGAGCCAGACTTCGGAGTCGTGCTGAAGCGTGTATCATTACGTGATAATCAAGACCAACAGGAATACTATTTCGTTGTAGAGATAAAAGGAACGAACGACATTACTGACAAACGTGCTCTTACTCCTCACGAAATAGCCCGCATCAATTGTGCAATCAAGCATTTCCGCTCTCTCGGCATAGAGGCCGTTTACAAAGCCCCAATACGTGAATATTCAACATTTAAGGCACAAGCCGAACAAACAATAAATACCCAAGCAAATGGAAACATATAAAGACCACATAACACTCACTCCTGACATGAACGAGGAACGACTGAACACCCTCCGCGAACTGTTCCCTGACTGGTTCACGCAGGAAGGTTATCTTGATATCAACGAAGTCAAGAAAGCCGTCAATCCTGATAGCGTTGAAGAGACTGAACGCTATGAGTTCCGCTGGTTTGGTAAATCGGCAGCAAAACGTAAAGCCTTTACGCCTACACGAGCAACTTTGCATTACGATGCAGAGCGTAGCGTCAATGCTGAAACAACAGATAATATAATCATTGAAGGTGAAAACCTTGAGGTTCTGAAGATTCTATCTTCAAGCTACAGGGAAAAGGTAAAGTGCATATATATAGACCCACCATACAATGCAGATGCCTTGACAGCATATAATGATAATTTCGCCCAAGACAAAAAACAGTATTGGGAAGAGAGCGGCATAACCGAAAACGGTGTAGTTGTAGATACGGAAACAGTACCAGAAGGGCGTGTACACAGTGTTTGGATGAGTGATATCTATGCACGTTTGCTTCAAGCCCGCTCCCTGCTTACCCCTGATGGAATTATTTTTATTTCCATAAATGACAAAGAAGTCATGCATTTGAAGAAAATCTGTGATGAGGTTTTCTTTCCAAACAACTTTATCGCCCAATTCGTTTGGGGAACAGATGGAAATTTCGATAATCAGGCAAAGATAAAGACTTGCCATGAGTATATTCTACTCTATGCCAAAAACGCAGCAGAGTTCGATTTCCCGCATCTTGTTGATCCCAATATTACAGACAAGAGTAAACTCAATAATGCACAGATTCGAAATACTATCGTAAAGAATGGTCCTAAGAATCCTGTACAAAAGGTTATTTTGAAAGCAGGCTTCCCGTGTGAATTTGAGAGTGGTGTAATTCCAGCTAGGCAAAATCAATGGCCGCATTTTAAAGAAGACATTGTTGTTGAAAATTATAAGGTAGTAAATGATGTTGAAATTGAAAGCGGTTGGGCAGCTCGTGGCCAATTTGATGCGTTTATGAGTGATGAGAACAATTGGCGACCCGTAAAAGACACTAAGGGCCAAGACACTATATTTGTTCTTCAAGAATCTGGCACAATAGAATGTGTCAAGGATAGAGGGTTTAAAAGCCACGTCATTTCTCTTCTTCAAAATTTTGGTGGAACTCAAAGTGCTACTAGCGAATTGAATGCTCTTGGTATATATGGTTTCGATTATCCTAAACCGACTAAACTGATAGAATATTTAATTCGAATGAATAATAGTGATGATTGTATTATTTTAGACTTTTATGCAGGTTCTGGAACGACAGGTCATGCAGTAGTGAATTGCAATCTGCTAGATGGAGGAGGGAAACGAAAGTTTATTCTTGTTCAATTCCCTGAGGCAATTCCAGCTAAACATATTGCAGCAAAACATGGTTATAAAAAGATAAGTGACCAAACTATTGCTCGCAACAAAGCTGTATATAATAAGGTAAAATTCTCCTTTGAAGGAGGACTCATCACTCCAGAAGACCAGCAACAGTTAGACCAACTTGGTTTCAAGGTATTCACACTGAGTAAATCCAGTTTTCCCCGCGTGGATTTTGCACCCGATCCTGATAAGAGCGAAGAAGAGAACCTTGCATTATTCCAGGAATATGTCGCTCAGAAGGAGCAACAACTTACCCTCGCTTTCAATGAAGATGAACTGATAACAGAGATTCTAATTAAACAGGGTTTCATGCTTACCTATAAGTTGGAAATACAGTCTCAGTTCACACAGAACAAAGTATATAAAGCCACCGATGGTGTTAAAACGGCATTCATCACCGTTGATGCACAACTCTATGATGATACCGTCGAATATTTCATGGAACATATCGACACCAAGTTCATCTGCATTGAACGAGCTCTTGACACCACAAAGAAATACAATCTCAAAAACAAAATGCGTGATAAGTTCTTTGCATTCTAAACATAGTATAAAGTTATATAAGAATAGTATAGACCCATCCCTCCAGGATGGGTCTTATTTTATCTTTTTTGCTATTTGGAGCAGCCAAAACAAAATAATTGAATGAAAAATGAAGCTCATAAATGCAGAAAAAATGATTCATTCCATATGATGGAATGAATCGCTCTTATTTTTGCCGCACAAATATAATTGTTACATTTATATATTGAGCTATTTAAACTATGAAAGATTCCCGTTTAGCCTTCCTGCGCGAAGTCGCCATCGACAAGTGCCTAAGAGGACCACGTCCAATATCCATGATTGAGATTATGGATAGAGTATATAGCTATCTGGCACAGTTTGTTGATAACCCAAGTGTAAAGAGGAATACTATTATTCGTGATTTACGCAGTATTCGTCAAAGGTGGAATGTAGAGATTGAAGAAGAGAAAAAAGGTAAAGTGGTTTACTACCATTATAAGGATCCCTTTTTCTCAATCTACAAATCACAACTTAAAATAGATGATCTTGAAAAGTTAAACGAAACAATCCGAGCATTGAAGAAGTATGTTGGTCTTCCTCAATGTGCCTGGGTCGAGAATGTAAATGCCATCCTTCACGCGTACGCGTACGATAATAATGATGAAAGGCCTATCGTGACTTTCTCACACAATCCAGAATATGCTGACAACTTGAAGCATTTCACGCCACTATTTAATTACATCAGGTCGAAGTCAGCCATTGTTCTTAAGTATAAGAGATTCAATAGTGAGGAGGTGTCGACACGCATCCTTCATCCTTATCAGCTTAAAGAATATAAATCTCGATGGTATCTAGTAGGCTGGTGCAAGGAACATCCCGACCATCCTTCCTGCTATGGCTTGGAAAGAATCATCAGTTTCACCAAGAGCGACGAAGCATATCTCGAGAATCCAGGTTTTGACATCGATGAATATTTCCGCTCGATGGTTGGTCTGACCATCTATGATGGCACGGTTCCCCAAGATGTATTCATTTGGGTGCAGAAAGACGAATATCCTTACATCAAGACCGATCCCATCCATCAAAGCCAAAAGTTTGTGTGTGAAAAGGATGGTGGCATGATCATCAGTTTGCATCTCTTTATCAACACAGAACTGGAGATGCAGCTAATGTCCTATGGCAAATGGATAAAAGTCCTGGCTCCTCCTGGACTTCGTCAGACGATGAAGGATAATGTCAAAATAATGACGGGATATTACGATGAATAGAGAACCCCGTACCAATGGCAAGGTAGATAAACCCTTGCTTTAGGTATTTACTATATATATTTATTACCACACTTTTAGTATGACAACAGAAATTTCAGAGAATGATGAACCAATCCATCATTCTGCGGGCAAGGATTATGTGTATCCTTGCCCGAGTTCACTAACCTTAGCCCAGTCGGGCGCTTCTTCTTCTCCCATCAATATTTCACCACTAGCTACCATTTCCCCACCGGGGATGACGTTAGTCCTGGAACAACAAATGTTGGAACAGGGCGAGCAGTCTTGTAGAGTTCAGTATAATCTTATCATCGTGAATTATGGTGGTAATCTGACCATAGAGGGTACGATGGTAAACACAATGGTAATTCTCAACAGATCATAATATGAAATCTTTTGGAAATATTAATATAAGTAATAGTTATATCGAGAAATTCATCAACAACTATAGCGTACCAGACACTAAGGATGTAAAGAAGGACAAAGCCGAAGAGGAAGACAATGCTGATCGTGCGGAAGTCGTGGAAGTGAAGCCCATGCCAACAGACAATTTGCCATGCCCCTGTCCCTCAACGCTGGTTCGACTTATCATCAGGAAGGAATTAGCTCTAACTATTCGAGATTGGCTACATTCCCAAATGGACCCACTCGAAGAAGCAAGAGACAAGTTACTTTTCTTGCGAGCTATTTGCGAGGCTGGATATCTTCCACGCCTATTATCTCTCGCTGAGTATTGCGAAGAGTTCGGGCCCATAAAGAAATCTACTTACTACGATTGGATGGGTACAAGTCTAAATTATACTCGGGGTGAAATAGATGGTATAATTGAGAATTTGCCATTTCGTTAGACACATTTTTCTCCGAAAAAATTCGGACATTCGCGGACAATCGCGGACTTTTACGGACTCTTCCGTACAAACTTCAATCTCTGTCAAACTTTTTTGGCAGGGATTTTTTTTGTGCCTAACTTTGCACTCGCGATCGCAAAAAATGTTGAACTTTTAATACATTATTTAAAAATGAATGACAAACAATTCTTTTCTATGCTGCGTGGTGTTATCTATTCGACAGCGATGGTCGAGGTAATTTTAGGCAAGAAAGTAAAACAAAAGATCCATAAGCGACTGGCGAAACTAACAGAAGAACAACAGAACTTGGTATGGGTCGTTTTGTTCAATCTTCTTAACCCATTCAGCCCTGCCCATCCCGGCAAAGTCGATGTTGAGTTAATACCCGTCATCATGGATGAAGCAGAACGTATCTACAAAATGATCGAAGAGAAAGCCCCTCTTAATATAGACGAGATTTACCGAAAAATGGAGCCTATCATCGAGCGTAAATACAAGTTTGCAGAAAAAGAGATTCAGAATCGCAAACCAAATGGCATTTGGAATTGAATTAACCACTAGGTAACAAAATTAAATTATTATCAGTAAAACTATAAAATGAAAAAAAAGAAATTAGCAGAGGTGGGTTGGACAATATTGGTAGTCACCGCCTTGATAGAAGCCATCTGTGGCAAAAAGTTCATGAAGCGCATCGGCAAACGACTGAATGTGCTTGATCGAAATGCAGAAGTGGAAGTATGGATCGGTGTCTATAATCAGATTTATCCTGAAAAGAAGCTCAGCACGGGAAATACTGCATTTGCACATTCGCAAGTCGTTCGCGAAGAAATCAGCCGCATCATCGAGAAGCTGGAGAGCTGTGACACTCCCGATGCCGACACTTTGGAGGAGCGAATGAACAAGATTATGATGAACAAGCTCAAAAGCTTGAAAGAAGCAGCTAAAAGATTATAGAATCATGGCAAAATATGAGCTTAAACGTATTTTAAATGAGGTCGATTTAATGCTGAAAACCAATTATTATAGAGATGAAGCCGACCCCAAGAACCTTAGCGTCAAAGCCTACGAGCTTTATAAGCTTTTGACTACCGCATATGTCGAGCCTATTCGTCTAAGCCAATTAATCGAAGGTTACAAGGATTCGGATAACCCTGATGACGATTTTACAATTAACAATAGTACTTTAATTGATTTTATTCGCCATGACAGTCATAAATATATTACTGAAAGACTTAAGATTCAATTAGCCTACTATTTTTGTAGAAAGCATCTCTATATTTGCAAATTGTATCTTTACTATTTGAATCTCATAACAGACAAAGAACATCAGCATTACTCAAATCATAAAATTAAGGATTATGATATTCTTCATGATTTATCCGAATTACAAGTATATTGTTTCGATAGCAATCTCAATGAAAGAGCTATATTTTTGAGTTCTATAGCCAACAGGATCACTCAAGAATACTTATCCGAATATAGCATTTTACCATTTTGATAGAAATAATTATGCAGCATACTGAAACGATCTACGGAACATTTGTCAAGATTCTAACCACC
>JAEEGH010007312.1_pt1 | contig 26632 bp, 27 predicted proteins | sample 9134181 | NCBI WGS metagenome assembly JAEEGH01 (sample SAMN16246544, study PRJNA631951) | gut metagenome | biome: gut microbiome; feature: rumen; material: DP-attached | host: Bos | place: Iran: Karaj | collected 2018-10 | reverse complement strand
CACGCTTTACTATATTTTTGATTACGATCACTGCAAGCACCAGATTCAGTGCACATGCAAGACTTACAAAGGAAGGATAGCCCCTTAAACAGTTTGTGATGAAGATGGTCATGTTGAGGATCCAGGCAATAAGGTTGATTATTGCCGCTATGAGAAGATAACTGACCAGAGCCCTTTCGTACTCGATCTTTGAATCGAGATCGGAGTAAACATCGAAATCCTCCATTGAACTGTCGTATCTCAGATATACCACCGTGTGCCCGGGATAGGAGACATGACCGACGTTAAATACATCCATTTCCTCCATAAATCTCAGGAATTCGCGTATCTTCTCCGAACCGAAGCTTCCTTTGAGAAAGAGGACCTTGTACTTATATTTTCCGTTTTCGATGTTTTCGAATTCGTAAGTGAATCTTCCTGTGCTCACAACGCCGTATCCGTGCTCAGCCATTTCATTGATCCAGGCTTCTTCTTTGGGGAGCTGCCATATCCAGAAAAGTTTATGGAATGTTGTTCGCATATCAGTTTTCCTCCAAAAGTTTCCTGCCGTTTTCAACCAGTTCCGAGAGCCTGTCTATCTCTTCGGCGAGAACGGCTTTTCCGGCCGCTGTGATCACGTATTCCTTTTTACGGGATTCGGGATTCTCCGGAAGGGCATCGATCCATCCTTTGTCCGTAAGGGTGTTAAGAGCTCCGTAAAGTGTACCCGGGGCAAGCTTGACCCTGCCTTTTGACAATTCGGCAACATTCTGTATGATCCCGTATCCGTGGAGCGGTTTGAGCAGTGAGAGCATTATGTAGAAGACCGCTTCGGTAAGTGCCTGCTGTGGCATCTTCATTCCTCCCTTATGATTGTTTTTGCATTTTAGTATCGATACACGATATAACGTCATCCGATATATCGTAATCCGAGTATATCGGATGACGATATAGTTGTCAACTCTTTTTTGCACATATCCGTATTTTTGATAAAATATAGGGGAGTGGAGATTTCTATGGAATTATCTAAAGGATTGATCTTCAGTTTTTTAAATCCGGATATCAGCCGGTAATTATTTAATTCCCACGAAGTCAAAGGCGATACCGTATCGGAGCGCGATTTGAAAAAATACGGGAAAAAATCGAAAGATTAGTGTAAAATCTTCTTTGTTTTGTGTAACCGTGTAAATGATCATATAAGAGTGGAAAGATATGTTTTGTAAGAATTGCGGAAGTCAGCTAGAGGACAATGCAAGGTTTTGTCCTAACTGCGGAAGTGCACAGGAAGTGAATGTCTATGCGCAGCCAAATTATGTGAATGCCGTTCCGGCGCAAAAGGGTGCATCATTCGGGATCAGCGTCAGTTTCTTCTTTGCGCTGGCAGCGCTTGCATATAAAGTGGTATGCCATGTCATGAATATGGACGGTATCTATTCCTGGTGGACCAACGGTTCGATCTTCGTGTACTATTCCCTTTGGCTGACGAGTTTTTTGACTATCGCTGCTTCCCTTATCAGGGGATTGGCATCACTTGTCATATCAATAGTAATGATCATAGTTTCAGCGTTTATGCTCATGATTGACGGAATAATGTTTCTGGGCTTTGCCGCTTCGCTGTACAGCACACGTCTGGTCGAGGTGGGCATAATGCCTGTTGTAAATATCCTGAATATTCTTGTCAGCATAGGCGTGATAATCGAATATAGCGTTCGAAGATCGAAAAGCAGAAGCTGAGAGGGAATTCGTGTCACTTGATCAGGCTTTCTTTAAATGTGAAGAGATGTTCGGCATATAAGGAAGTATTCTTAACATATAGCTCCACACTTAAATTTCATGCGTTATTTAACGCGATCTCAGATCTGTTGCCTATTTGACGATATCAGCCAAAAGCAATATAATTATTAGACATGCATTGGAATCATCTGTTCTATGTTTCGGAATCTTGATCAAATTCCGATAAGGATGGATGGTTCTGGTAAAATTGCGTTTTAGGGCGGGAGAATAATGAGGAATCGAAGTAAAAATGCCAATTACAATATTGCATATTTTATTTCAGATATCCTTTTTGCAATATTGGCTTTTGTTATCACGTCTGTGATCTATAAATTCAAGTATATCGCAAATCTTGATTATTATATTCTTCATGCATCGGCAATCTTCCTTATCATAGTATTTAACAACAATAACAGGTTGTATGACACAACACTGTTCTTTTACTTTGACCGCTGGCTGAACTATCTGAGCTGGGATTTTATATATGCCAACGGCCTTGTTATTGTTCTGGCTTTCTGGGTAGGCAAGTGCAGGCTCAGCATATTCTTCTATACGATCTTTTGCATCATAGAGTATATCTGTTTACTTTTGAGTGCTTTTGTGATGCGAACGGTTCTCCGAAAAAGAAAGACTTATGCCTCGAGAACACTATTTGTCGGATCGAAAGAAATGTACACAAAAGTTGTACGCTTTCTCGGTCATAACAGCATGAGTATCGAAGTTATCGGTTATCTGTCTGAAACACCTAAAATCTCGGAAGAAGACGATACAAACTATCTGGGTACGATCGAGGATCTTGAAGACATCGTTCATCAGCATTCCATCGATCAGGTATTTTTCATGCAGCACAGGTCACAGCCTGTCAATTATGAAAAGTATGTTGCGCTCTGTCTGGAGATGGGATTGATAACCAGGGTGCTTGAAAGACCTTATCATATCGCCCATGCGAGCAGCGCAATCTGCAATATAGGACCTTATCCGGCACTGACATATCATAATGTGGTCCTGAACGTCTATTCACAGTTCGCAAAGAGGATCATAGATCTTGTGGGAAGCCTGTTCGGAATATTTGTATTCGGTTTCCCGATGATCATCGTTGCAATAATGATCAAGATCGATTCAAAGGGGCCTGTGATCTTTAAGCAGGAGCGAGTCGGCAAGAACGGACGCCGTTTCAAGATGTATAAATTCCGCAGCATGGTTGTTGATGCGGATAAGAAAAAGAAGGAACTTGAGAAACAGAACAATGTCTCCGGCGGATATATGTTTAAGATCAAAGACGATCCGCGAATCACTAGGGTCGGAAAATTTATCCGAAGGACTTCTCTCGATGAACTTCCGCAGCTGTTTAACGTTCTGTTCGGATCGATGAGCCTGGTAGGTACCCGTCCTCCGACGGTCGATGAAGTCGAAAAGTATGACACAAGACATTGGAGACGTCTGTCCATAAAACCCGGCATTACCGGAATGTGGCAGACAAGCGGACGAAGCGAGATCACGAATTTTGATGAAGTTGTCGCACTCGATACATATTATATCGACAACTGGAGCATCTGGCTGGATCTCAAGATCATCTTAAAGACGGCCGTTCAGCTGGTATTAAAGCGGACCGGAGCTTATTGACGGATGAAAGATTTCAATTGATTTATTGAAAACGAAATCATAAAAAATTTTTAGAAAGTGACAGCATATCTATGAAAAAAATTCTTATCGTAAATGATCTTCTGGCCGGAGGAGGAGTGGAAAAACTTCTTTCGGATTTCGTGGAAAGATGGCATGACACATACGATATCACGGTAATGACCATCTATAAACATAGGAGGTTTAAAGAGCTATTCCCTGAAAACGTAAAATATATTTACAAGACCGTGCCGAAAACATCCAAGGGCAAATTCAGCAAAGCATATGTGAGATGCATGGCTCAGAAAGCCATCTGCAGATACCGTTATAACAAGCTGAAAACAAACAATGACTATGATGTGGTCATTGCTCTTAAAGACGGAGAAGTTACAAAAGTAATCTCTGAGTTTAATAATCAGAGAAAATTCTCATGGTGCCATACGGATTATAATCATCATTACTATACACAATCTCTGTACGGAAGCGCTGAGGCAGAACGTCAGGCTTTAGAGAAGTATACCAATGTTGTCTGTGTCTCCGAGGATATTAAAAAATCGCTCATCAATGTTTTGGGAGATACCGGAAATTATGTTGTGAAGTATAATCCTTTGAATGTGGATTTTATACAGTATCAGGGAAATGAACCTGTTATCGACGTCAAAAAGGATCCGGACAGACCGTTATTTGTTGCTGTCGGCAGGATCAACTATCAAAAAGGGTTTGATCTTCTTTTGGAAGCGGCTCATATGCTCGAAGAAGACGGGTATGAATTTGATGTTGTAGTTATCGGCGGAAAAGAAAACTGGGGAGATGAATATAAGCGCATTATGAGAAGTATGGACAGACTTCACATAAAGAACGTAAAATTCATCGGACTCCGCAGCAATCCTCAGAAATATATGAAAATGGCCGATTGGCTGTTGTCTACGTCAATCTTCGAAGGATATTCTCTGGTAAGCCAGGAAGCTGCTATCTTGGGAACTCCCCTTCTTTTGACCGATTGTTCCGGCGTAAGGGAGCTTGTCGGAGACGACGAATACGGTCTGGTCATGGAGCCTTCGGTAAAAGGAATTTATGAGGGAATGAAGAAGGTAATGGACGATCCCTCATTGCAAAAGCACTACAAAGAAAAGATTCTTGAACGTAGAAAGATCATCGATCAGGATCAGAGATTCCGTGAGATCGAAGAAATGCTCTTTTCGGAATAAAGATGATCTTGGGGGGTGTTTTTATGCATTCCCGATATAAAAATACAATTATGTTGTGATCAGGATTGGAGAATTATGGAAAGCAAGTGGCAGGTTGAGATTGATGGAAAGCCGAAATTATGGAATTTTAACCTTCGAGAATTATGGCAGTTCAAAAGTCTGATATGGATGTTGTATAAGCGAAATTATTCCGTTCAGTATAAGCAGACAATATTGGGACCGTTCTGGATGATATTCGGTGTGGTTTTTAATACAGGTATCTTTACTCTGGTATTCGGTTACGTCGGGAATATGGAATCCGACGGGATTCCGTATTTCCTTTTCTGTTTATCAGGAAATATTATCTGGACTCTGTTCGCTTCCTGCTTACTGGGTAATACCAGGGTGCTGATGGAAAATGCATATTTATTTGGAAAAGTCTATTTTCCCAGACTGGCCGTTCCGGTTGCAAACGGATTGCTGAATATGATGAAGTGTCTTATACAGCTCATTGTGTGTGCGGGTGTGTGGGTCTTTTTCCTGGTACGCGGAGAAGTGGTTTTTACAGGACTTCCGCTTTTGGGAATGATACCGCTTCTGCTTTTGTCTGCATTTATGGGAACTTCCCTGGGAATGATCATCTCCTCACTGACAGTCAAATACAGGGATCTTGGACATGTGGCGGGAATCGGTGTTCAGGGTCTTATGTATGTTTCTCCGGTTCTGTATCCGGTTTCACAGCTTTCTCCTATACTCAGGCGTATTGTTTATCTCAACCCGATGTCTGCTTTCATTGAAGCTTTCAGATACTGCCTTACCGGAACGGGTAATATCTACTGGCCCGGAATGGTATACGGAATAGTCTTTTCAATCGTGATAACCATAATGGGACTGATCCTGTTTGGAAAAACCGAAAAGAATTTTGTTGATATCGTATAAAGGATTAAAGGAGAGAAACGGTGCTGTTTAGTTTGATAATACCTGTTTATAATACCGAAAAGTACCTTCAGGAATGCCTGGATTCGGTTGCGGCTCAGGAATTCGATGATTTTGAGGTGATCCTGGTTGACGATGGTTCCACGGATGGCTGTCCGGCTATGTGTGACAGTTTTTGTGAGCAGTTCAACAAGCGTCCCGGACGTAAGAGTACCGCGAAGGTCATCCATCAGAAAAATGTCGGACTATCGGGCGCCCGAAATCGCGGAATCCGTGAGGCAAGCGGAGAGTGGCTCTGGTTTGTGGACAGTGATGACTGGATACCTTCCGATGCACTTGCCGTATTGCATGAAAGAATGCGCTTTGCCAAGGGCGAGCAGTATGTATTTCAATATGTTAAGACCGATGAAAACAGACAGAATGAGGAATACGTTTGTTTCAGATTCGAACAGGAAACATTGAAGCTGCTCGATGAAAACGCACTTCTTTCGCATTGTACGGACAGACTTTTCGATTACAGGGATGGTTGGGAGGCTCCTACCAGACTTTATAGAAGAGATGTCATATTAAATAATGATCTTGGGTTTTACGAGACGGAATTCAATTTTGGTGAGGATCTGTGTTTTGCCGCAGAATATATGTTGTGCATCCGTTCCTCGGTGATGCTGGTAAATTATCTGTATTACTACAGACAACAGAATTCGTCCATCATGCATACGCTGGATCAGAAGACCATTATTCCGAGATTGACCATTTTATTGGAACATGTATTCAGAGAAGCTCAGCGTTTGAAGAAAAGTATTATATGGAATAACTTTGATAAAATCTGTCTTTCGTCCTTCGGTAATCATATACATTTTAAATTGGGTGCACTGACCGACGAAGAGATCTGCGCTGAGATCCTGGAAGCTGCTAAAAATCCCGTGATCGGAAAATATATATCAGCTGTATATTCACAGCTGGAGCAGGTGCTGCCTGACAGGCGAAAAGGTTAGTGCTGTATCTGATGCATGGGTTCTCAAACTGATATATTTGATAAGATTCAAAAAAGAAACGAAGGGTCTATTATGGATGATGTAATTTTAAAGGTTTCTAATGTCGGAAAAGATTATGTGCTCGGAACTGTCACCGGCGAAACCCTGAAAGATGCCGTAAAGCGGCAGGCAAAGAAAAAAACCGGCAAACTGCATAATGAAAGCTTTACGGCATTGAATGATGTTTCATTTGAAGTAAAGCGCGGAGAAACTCTCGGAATCATAGGGTCAAACGGTGCCGGAAAATCAACACTGTTAAAATTGATCTCACGTATTACAAGCCCCACGAGAGGAAAGATCTGCATTAACGGAAAGGTGGCCAGTCTCCTGGAAGTCGGTACCGGTTTCCATCCCGAATTGACCGGAAGAGAGAATATCTATCTTAACGGCTCTATTCTCGGTATGACGATGAAAGAGATCGATTCCAAGATTGATTCCATTATCGATTTTTCCGAGTGCGGACGCTTTATAGACACTCCGGTAAAGAGGTATTCTTCGGGAATGTATGTAAAGCTGGCATTCTCCGTGGCAGTTCATCTTGATGCGGATATTCTGATCATGGATGAAGTTCTCGCTGTAGGAGATGTTAAGTTCCAGCATAAGTGCCTTAAAAAAATGCGAGAGATCGCAACTCAGGAAAACAAGACAATCCTTTATGTCAGCCACAATATGGGAACTGTCAGAAGGCTTTGCCAACGCTGTATCATACTTGATCATGGCACGCTTGTTTTTAACGGAGACACCGAAGAGGCCTGTGACCGCTACTTTGGCAATGAAAGTGTTAAAACCGAAAGGTTCGTGGATTATTCGGATTATGTAAGACCGGGATGGCTCGGCAGGGAAGACGTAAGGCTTATAAGCGCAGAGTATGAAAATGAAAACAGCGAGATCACCGGAACGGAAGAATTGGAGATCAAGCTCAAATGGAGAATTCTCAGAGATGTTGTAAAAGTCGGAGTAAGGGTTGAGATCAACGATCAGGAAGAAAGAGCTTTTGCAACGAAGGTATTCTATGACCTGATCGAGGGAGCTCCGGGTGATACCGGTGAGAGTGTCATTAAGCTGGATCTGTCCCAGGTAATGAACGGTGAATACAAGACATTTTATACTGTATTTGCCATGGAACAATTCGGTGAAGGCGCGGATCTTGACTGTGTAAAAGGATTGGATATTGTGATTCATCGTGAAGAGCATGATGATTCAAGACTCAACTGGCATAATTCGGCGTGGGGAAATATAGAGCTGAAGTAATGGATTATCCATTACTCGGTTCCGGCTCACATATATTTGAGGTTCAGGATGAATAAAAATGTATTTGTTTTTTCAACGGATGATAATTATACTGTTCCGACCTATATAGCTATTCATTCTTTGATGAAGCATTCAAATCGGGATGAAGAATATTATGTGTATATTCTTGTCTCAAAAGATCTCAGCTCAGACTGTAAGAATCTGATTGATTCCATCAGTAAGGATTTTCAGAATCTTTCCCTGTCATTTATCAATATGGGGAATTCATTTTCTGATACAAAGCTTGTAATAAAGCATACTACTTTGCCGTCAATGTACAGATTACTGCTTCCGGAACTGCTTCCGGACAGTGATCGTTGCGTTTATATCGATGGTGATATCATTGTTACGGGCGATATGTCATCCGTTTTTGATATAGACATAAGCGATTATTATTTTGGTGCTGTCCGCGACATCGAGGCTATGCCTTATATCAGTAAATTTGACTATTCATGTGACAGGCCGGATCCGTCCGGATATGTTAATTCCGGATTTTTATATATGAATTTAAATAAGATGCGACAGGATGATCTGGTTTCAAAGTTTTTGGAACTGTCAAAAGAGCGTTTGTTCTTTGGTGATCAGGACATCTTAAATATTGTATGCAAAGACAATATCAAATTTCTGGAACTGAAGTATAACGTTCTTGTTAAGTATCGCTTTGTAAATCACAAACAGGATCATTACAATGATTTCATAAGTAAATACTTTCAGGTATCCGAAATCCATGAAGCAATTGATGCGCCGGTAATGATACATTACGCACAGCCGACCAAACCCTGGCAATGCAGGTATGTGTATAAAGGAGATATCTGGTACGGATATATCCGCAAAAATATAAGTAAGGATATATACAGTAAATACATCCTTCCGTATATTAACAGTCATAAAGCAGATAATAAAATTGTCAGGAAGCTGTTTATACACCGTTTGTTATATAAAGCGGGAATCTTAAAGGTATTATTGAATCTGCAGCATAAACTTTGATTGATATATTTAGAAATGTCGACTATCAGCAATAACTCCACTCTGACAAATACCGAATCAGATCTCCGGACCATCCCCAAGATCATTCATTACTGTTGGTTCGGGATGGGTGAAATTCCTCCTGAAATTGAGGAATGTCTAAATAGTTGGAGAATACTTAAGGATTATCAGATAATCAGATGGGATGAGAGCAATTGCTCATTTGATGAGAATGACTTTGTAAAAAAAGCTTACTCGGATAAAAAATATGCTTTTGTCTCGGACTATTACAGATTAAAAGCATTGTATGAATATGGCGGCATCTACCTTGATACCGATGTAATAGTAAAAAAAGAACTGGATCCTTTGCTGAATAACAGTGTCCTTTTGGGATTCAGCTACAATTGCTGTATCGGTACGGCAATAATAGGTGCCACAAAGGGTAATGATTTCATAGCCTCACTTTTATCCATGTATGATAAAACTATTTTCACCGAAACAAAAAATGATCTTCAGCTGGTGGAAAAGGATGGCAGGTTTTACATATCCGATTATGTGACAAATAACTACTATATCACATGGTATGCACTGAAAAACTACCCGGAATTTAAACTTAATAACCATTATCAGAAATTATCGGATTTTACCATATACCCCAAAGAGATTTTTGAGATCGGTTCTCTGACAGGCAGACATTATACGATTCATCTGAATAAAGGCTCCTGGAGATCAAAAGCAAAGGAATCAGGATCATACAAAGACAAAATAAAATTGTTTCTTTCCGGACATCCTTATGTATTTGAACTGATCCAGATAATCATCAGAAAACCCAGGTATTACAAAAAAAATAAAAAGATCCCTTTTTACGGATATTCACAGGCTCAGAAATATCATAAAGAACTTCCTGATCTATAATTTTTGCATCCATATACACCCCCTGCAAAATACAGGGGGTGTATATATAGGATAAGAAAAGAAGAAGATATATACATTCCGCAGCTTGAAAAGGGAAAAAGAACAGATTCGATCATAAGGAAGGTTTTGGAAATATGAGCAAGGATTTTGGAAAAGTAAGTATAATCGTTCCCGTATATAATGTTGAAAAGTATTTTGACGAATGCATCAATTCCATATTGCGCCAGACTTACCGGAATCTGGAAATTATTATTGTTGATGACGGAACAAAAGACAACTGTGGAAAGAAAGCAGATGAATTCGCAAAACAGGACGAACGAATAGTAGTTTATCACCAGGAAAACGGTGGCCTGGCCAGGGCCAGAAATACCGGATTGAAACATGCAACGGGTGAATATTACTGTTTTATTGATTCGGATGATTATATTGCGCCGGAATATGTTGAAAAATTGCTGGACGCACTGATCAAACATGATGCAGGTATGGTTTTTTGTAATTATTATTCCTGTTATCCGGATAAAAATGTTCCCAGTCACAGTCTTTCCGGTATCGAAGACGGAAAACAGTATTCGGCGGATGATTTTCTCCGCAAGATATATACAACGTATTCGGGGGCTTTTTCTTTTGCATGGAATAAGATGTATAAAAAAGAGATATTTCAGGATCTTGAGTTTAAACCGATTCTGTGTGAAGATGTGCAGATTATGCTTCCGATAGCCGATCGCGCGGGGAAAATAGTTTTCGCGTCTGATATCTTATATTATTACCGCAGAAGAAAAAGCAGTCTGGCAAACAAAAATAAGGAAGCGCTGTTGCTTGGAGATATATCCTGGATCAATGATCATCTGGATGGATTAAAAGCTACCTCCAGACGCGATCTGTATAATATTCTTCAAAAACTTTATATCAAAAGAATTATTGAAAAGTATCATCTTTGCAGCAGAAAAACAAGGAAAGAAATGCTGAAACCTCTTTTAAAGAAAGAAATGAAAGAGTTTATGAACAATTCCGATATCAGCAGGGAAACCCGGTTCAAATGTTATATTCAGTCCTTAATGCCATACATTTATGGGAAGATCAAGTTCCGCAATGTAACCAATGAAGTTTACTGGGATTGATCCTGTTTTACAGCCGTGTCTGGGAGAATGAGTTGTGACCATTAAAGAAGTAGTCAAAATATTGGAAGAGAATAAAGTCTTTTACGTTATTTTGGACGATCTCGAGTGCAATCCTATTGAGGTACTGGTTTTTCTGAACACTGTTCCGGAGACGTTAAAAAGTGAAAGTAACCGATTCGGTTTTGTTGATGAAGGAAGAAAAAGGATCATTGTTCTTCAGACCTTCAAAGAAGCGGGGCTGGCCGGATGGTATCGTAAAAAACGAAAAGACGGATTTGATCTTTCTTCCGAAGACATTGCTTTTCTGTGGCTGACGGTTGCGTATTGTCTTTCAAACCGTGCTTCCTGGCTCAGGGATAATATATTATTCCGATATATGAAACGCCTTACGAAAGATGAAAAGGGCGTTGAGGATTTTTTTGTTGACTATACATTGAAAAACAATGTGAAGATCGGATATGCAAATAATACTATTTATTCCGGACAGATCGGTAAGAGAATAACCTTTTTTGGTAAAGCGAGGGCCGGTCTTTGTAAAAAGATGCGCCTGCTTGTGATGAGAATGTATTACAGGTTTAAGTTTTACCGTATCGGAAAGGATAAAAATCATTCATGCGAGGCATTTATTGACCGTTTGATCGGTGAAAAAGTCATAAGCGCTGATTCGTATGACAGCGAAGGAAAATCGTTTAACAGTAACTCCGGAGGAAATATATATATATTTAACGAAGGGGAAAATAAATGCTTTATCAAGGGTAATGAGGCGGGACCTATACAGTCGATCAGGAATGAAGTGATAGTTCAAAAGAGAATTATTGACAGCAAAGAGGATAAAGATTGTTTTGTCCTTATGGAAAGACATGCGGATGATCATTCCTGGGTTAAATATCCATATGTTCCGTATGATACGCTGGATGAATATTTGAAAAAGCACCGTTTGGACCCGGATTCGATCAAATTGTTAGGGATGTTTCTCTGTAAGATCCTCGATGTACTTTACAGAACAAATATAGTACATAATGATCTGAGGGATGCGAACATAATGGTGGTAACAGACCGGAGCGATCGAGTGGAGAAGTTTTTGCTGATCGATTTCGGTGCAGCCAGCATTGACGGAAAATCTCCGTGGAATCAGGATACCTACGAAGGAAGGTATCTTATCAGAAATGTGTGCGGGGACTACAGATACAATGAATTTATATCGGACGATGCTGCTTCTGCCATGCTCATATATTCGGAAGCAGGGGGGACACCTGATGACGAAGAGGCATGCCTTCTCCGGAGCAGGATCGGAAGAGTATACTTTTCGTATATAGTAAATTAGGAATAAATGGATTATCTTATGAAGAAGGTCAGCGTCATCATCCCTGTCTATAACACGGGTGAGCTTATGCGAAGGTGTTTTGACAGCCTTGTCTGCCAGAGCATCGGAAAAGAGAATATAGAAGTGATCGTTGTGGACGACGGCTCTACGGACGGGAAGTCTCCGGATATCATCAAAGAGTATGCCGACCTGTATCCCGAAATGTTCAAAGTGATCACAAAGCAGAACGGAGGCCAGGGAAGCGCAAGAAATCTGGCTTTCGACGAGTGCTCGGGCGAATATATTACCTGTCTTGATTCGGATGACTGCTTTGATCCCGAATGGGTCAGTAAGATGTATGGCGTCGCAAAGGAGCAGGATGCGGACTTTGTCGGGTGCGGATACAAGGCGGTAAGGTATGAGAATGACCGGGAGATAATTGTCAGAGCGATGGACATGCGCCCGATCTGTAGCAATAACAGGGAAATGTTTATTGATGCAAATGTAAGCATGTTCACTACGCTTTTCAAGAGAACTGTTCTGGAGGAATCCGGTGCAAGATATCCCGAAGGGTGTATTTACGAAGATACGGCATTCTTTATAGAACTGCTGCCGTGGATCGGGAAACCGGTGTATATCAAAGAGGCACTGAGTTCCAGAACGCTTCATGACGGATCTACAATGACCAATGCCAGACCGGAGAAGGTGGCGGATATTTTTAAAGTGTTTGAGGCACTGATCCGTTTTTACGAAAGTAAGAACCTCAGAAACGAGTACAAGAACGAACTGGAGTATTTTGTAGGAAAAGTTCTTCTTTGCAGCTCGCTTAACCGCGTTGGATTCGTTAAGGGTTTTGGTTTCAGGCGCAAGCTTGTGAACAGAACGTATGAATTCCTTCAAGGGAATGTTCCGGAGTTTAGGAAGAATCCTTATATCAGAGGCGGCGCAAAGGGGTTTTATCTGAAGCATTACAACAAACTGTTTATGAACCTGGTTGTCGAGATGCTCAGGCTGCGATTTATCGTCAAAAAAGACTACAACACTTGACGCAAACTATCGATCATGTATTCCGGGTCAAAATATTTAATGATTTTACGTATAAAATTGACATTTAATTGGAAGTACGTATAATTAAAAAGGTTGGGCATTTTTTTATGTCAGTATCTGTGGTAATGGCTACCTATAACGGGGCTGATTATATAGAAGAGCAGCTGGAGACGATATGTAACCAGACCAGACCTGCGGATGAATTGATTGTCTGCGATGATGGCTCGACCGATAATACGGTAGAGATCGTGCGGGAATATATCTCGCGACACGGACTCGGCGAAAAATGGCATGTTTATGTAAATCCCGATAATATGGGGTTCGCAAACAATTTTAACCATGCGGCATCTTTGTCAACTTGTGATCTGATGCTCTTTTCGGATCAGGATGACAGATGGGTTCCGGAGAAGATCGCTGTTATGGAGAAGATCATGCAGGAGCATGAGGATTGCCGGGTACTATGTTCCGATTATCTTCCGTGGGCTCCCGAAGATCCGGAGTTCAAAGCTCCAAAGAATATCCGGGATAAAATGCCGGATAACGGTATTCTCGAAAAGATCGGACTGGGTAACCGAAGTCTTTATATAGGAGCTATCGGATGCTGTATGTGTGTCCGGAAGACTTTTTTTGACAAAGTAGAGCGGTTCTGGTTCGACGGATGGGCTCAGGATGACCGTATGTGGCGTCTTGCCCAATGCGCGGGCGGGTTATATATTCTTCATTCGAATCTTGTCTTGCACAGGATACATGCCCATAATACATCCACATTCGGAAATTATCATGACAGGACAAAAAGAACGGAACTGTTTAAAAAGATGCTTTTTGCCTGTGAGCAATCCGAAAAAGCCGCTGTAGAGTTTTCAGCCTCTGCCGGGGATATGAAGATCCTTTCTTCTCACACGATGATGATGAAAAGACGCTGTGAGATGCTGGAGAAAAGAAAGCCCGGTTATGCTTTGAAACTGATAAAGTTCCTTAAGTATTACCAAAACTACAGATCCTATCTTATCGATCTGTATTGTTTGAGACAGTCCTGAAAATATGTGGTTTTTGGGATGGAAAGGAGAATGCAAATGTGCCTATGAAAAAACGAATAGCGTTTGTTTTGGGCGTGGCGGTCTTTGCCCTGGTTGGTGTATTTGCATTCGGGCCGTTTCACTCTTCCGAGCCGGAGCAGAATACGGATGGTTCGGCTGAGGTGACCGGGCAGACCGGGCAGACCGTGGAAGAAAACACGGAGGGTGCCGCCGATCTGTCTGTCAGGGAGGCTGTTGTAGAGCCTGTTGAGATGACGGAAGCGATCGCTGCAGTGTCTGACGTCTCGATCGATGAGGATGAGGTATCGTCACAACAAGCCACGGAGTCTGAAGATGTACCGGATGAGAAGCCGGGGGTAAATCCTGAAACAACGCCCAATGTAGTTACCGGCGAGCCGGTTTCACAGGATAAAGATCACCAGCCTACAGACATTCTGAACGTCACGAGACAGGGAATAGATTACACGATCATTCCTGACCGGTATAATTGCGGAGCGTGGGGAAATTTTACGAAGGTCCTGGCGAGTGATACGGTAAACGGGATCATATTGCAAGAGAATGAAGGAATCAATTCATTTGATTTCTTTACCAGAAATACAGATATCTCGGGGGAGATCTACTTTAGCGGTTATGATTTTTCTGACTATATCGTCGAAATCTATAACTCCGATCTGATCGATCGCGAAATCACGCTTGTATTTGAAAATTGTAAGTTTTTCATTTTCAGATCGCTTTCAGCTTATCCCAAGGTAAAACTTGTATTTAAGAACTGTACATTTAACAGTTTCTACGGAAGTTGTGCGACTTTTACTTACTGTAAATTCGGCGGGTATTATAGGGATGGTCTTGTTCCGTATCATGATGTTACCGTAAAGTATTGCTACTTCAGTAATTTCGCCAGTCAGGATCCGGCGGGTTCGGGATACCATTCGGACGGAACCCAGATCTACGGAAAAGAAGGCATTCCTGCCGAAAATATCCGATATGAGTTTTGCCGTTTTGAAGTTCCCTGGATACCGGGAGCGAATGCGATCAATGCATGTATCATGCTTCAGCTCGAATTCAGCAGCGGTATCAATATTTCGTTTGAAAACTGCATCTGTAACGGAGGCGGATACACTATCTATGCAACGTCCAAGGATAAAGGGTTTGAGTATTATCGGAACGTTTCGATATCAAACATTTCGGTAGGACAGTCATGTAAGTTCGGTATGGTATGTCCGAATGTAGCCCCGGGCGTGGATGTCTCAAATGTATTTCAAATCGGCGCCCTTTATGTTGCCAGCGTATGGAAGGGAAACGGAAAAACCCATTTGTCTGTGACAAATGATACCTTGCAGGATAGATTGCTTGTTGTTTATGCGGATGATACCAGATATGAATTTATCGTTCCGGCAAGCAGGGGAGGCAAGGAGAGTTATTTCGATCGTTTTGAAGACTATCCCATCGACATTGATATCTGCTTAGATGCGGATTGTCAGTATGTAGTATGTTTTGATTGTACTTCAGGCACGTATGAACAAATTCGGTTTGTTACATGGGACGGAAGAGACAGTGTTTCAATCCCTTTGTAAATAAATAAAAGGAAATAAAATTTTTAACGGGAGATGCTATGGATCAGGAGAGAAAAAGAGTTGAGTTGTACGAAAACAAAAGCCAGACAGTCAGTGCAGCCATTGATAAGATAGCGGTTGATCTTATCAACAAGAGCAATAACCAGTCACAGGTTCTGTTGTTTACCAGTTGTTCACCCCTTGCGGGAACAACAACAACCTGTATCGGTATCGGTATTGCTGTAGCAGCCGGAAAGCGCAAAACCATTCTTGTTGACTGCGATGTAAGAAAGTCGGCAAGATACAAGAAGCTGAACGATAATGTAAACAGCGGGCTGGCAGATTTCTTAAGTGCTCCGGAGGCAGTTACGGATGCGGGAGTTGAAAGTATAACCTATTCTTCCAATATTGAAAATCTGTACTACATTCCCTGCGGTGAATGTGATGTCAATCCTACCCGTATTCTTTGTTCGGTTAAAATGAAGGAGCTTGTTGAGCATCTTCGTAAGAAATACGATTATGTTATTCTTGATTGCCCCTCCATTAATATCGTGCCCGATGCAAAGGTCATGTTCGGCGTAGCAGACGGCATTATTACAATAGCCGCACTCGGTGAGACCAGAAAAGGTCAGATCAAAAATGCAAAGAGAATGCTGAAGGATTATCCTGACAGATATTATGGCATGATCATCAATAAGATCGAAGGTGAAATGTATAAGAAGAATGTTAAGGATTATGATTATTACTTTGTCAATGCAAAGGGTGAACAGCACCTTCAGGAAAATATTGCAGGTAAAATGAAGAAAAAAGGAGCACATTAAGCGATGAAAACAAGAATTAAAGCTTTCACGATTCTCTTATTGGTTTTGATGCTTGCAATCCCCAATACTGTCCATGCGGTTGAGTTTAATCCGGGTTATTGGGTTGAAAGCGCCCACGTTATTGTGGAATCGTACAGTGTCACCAATGAAAGGATCAATCCCGGAGAACCGTTTGTACTTACTGTTGTTATAAAAAATGCCAGTACAAATATAATCGCAAGGGATACGCTGGTTGAAATAACCAATCCTTCAGGCGTAGCGCCGGAGTATGGTAAGGTAGCCGAGTTCTATATCGGTGATCTTCAGCCGGATTCGTCAGAGACTGTTGAACTTAAATATAATTCATGGACTTCGATCAATTCGGACACATTGGATTTCTATGTCACCATTGCTACTTCGGACAGGAGTCATACCACCACACTTAGAATTCCTGCCGGATCGGAAGAACAGTTTGCAATTCTTTCGGCTGAGATTCCCACTACAGGCAGACAGTTTGACAGTCTTTCCACATCACTGACATTCAAAGCACTTGGAGAAAGTGATATAAAGGATGTTGCTTATATTGTCAATGTTGACGGGGAGGAAGTGGCAACTTCTTCCATCGGAATAATGAAGCCCGGAGCAACCAAGAATTCGGCGGTTGCGTTTACCATTCCGGAAGCAGGACAGCATACGATTGAAGTGCTCCTCAGATATGCCGACGAAGCCGGTCAGGTATATTATATGGAGGTTGGCAGACAGTCTATCACGATTCAAAAAGGTGAAAACCCGCAGGTCACCCCGGGAGATGCCGATTATGTCAGGGGAGACACTACAGAACCTAATTATGTCGGAATGGGAGCTTTGGCGGCCGTCATTGTTATTCTGTTCTTTACTTTAGTGATTATTTTGAAGAAGAAGTGAGGGTGAACGGATTATGAGGTTAGAAGTTAAAGAATTAGAACTGGCTGATTACGATCTGCTGGAAAACATAAAAGCTGCTTTTTACAGATTGTGGAAACTTAAAAGTGCTGTATTTGTTATGACGCTCATTGGCTTGACATTATCGTTTATATTTGTCAGCTTTGTAGGTGTCAGGACGAATTATAAGTCTGTTTCCACTATCTTCAGTGCCGCTTACGGATCGATTTCAGAATCAAACGTTGGTGTATCGGCAATGAATACATACAGCAACCTGCTTAACAGTAACCGTGTATGTGAAAAAGCTGCCGCAGAGCTTAATAATGCTCTTTACACTGCAGATGTTCTCAAAACCATGGTTGAGGAAGGCGAAATATATATAAGTGGTGCGAGCGCAAATTCAAAATATTTCGGATATAAGATCGATCTGGTAGCGATTGCCGGTGATCCTGAAGATGCGGTCAACATTGCCAATGCGATGGCAAACGCATTCGTAGTTGAGATCAACGATATTGTCGGAGGCGGAACTCTTCAGGTGCTGGATGAGGCTAGAGAGGTTGAGGAGTCAAAGAGTATAAGCGTTGTTCTGCTCGCAATTATTTTTTCCGGAGTTACATTTGTATTTGCATCGTTGCTTATTTTTGCAAAAGAGTTTTTCTCTGAGAAGGTTTATACGATCCCTCAGTGTGAACAGAATAATGATCTTATTCTTGGACTGATTCCCAATGTTAAGGAAAAAGGCATCATATGAAAATAATTTTTGGTGCCTCCTCCGGGGGGCACCTTGAACAGCTTATGATGCTTAAGCCGTTAATGCAAAAATATGACAGCATACTCCTTACAGAGAAGACTGAATATGGCGTAAAAATAGATGATGTGAAGACATATTATGTAGGTCAGATCAACAGAAAAGAGTTTTTCTTTCCTATAAAGCTCATTTCAAATACATGCAGATCTTTTGCTATCATCCTAAAGGAGAAACCCGATGTGATGATAACAACAGGAGTTCTTGCCATGATCCCCTGTGCATATCTTATGAAGGTTATGGGAAGAAAACTGATCTATATCGAGTCTTTCGCAAAGGTGACTTCCCGGACTCTCAGCGGTAAGTTTTTGTATAAATACGCGGATCAGTTCTATGTTCAGTGGGAAGAAATGCTTGAATTATATCCGAATGCCATATATAAAGGCGGAATTTATTAGGATTACACATGATTTTTGTTACTTTGGGTTCACAGAAGTTTCAGTTTGACCGTTTGCTGAAAAAAATCGATGAACTGATCGATAAAGGCATAATCACTGATGAAGTCTTTGCCCAGATCGGTGCAAGTACCTATATGCCTCAGAAATATAAGTATACCCGTTTTATGGACAGGGAAGAGTTTTCCAAATGTATTGAAGGTGCTTCCCTGATAGTGACACACGGTGGTACCGGTGTGATCATAGGAGCTGTGAAGAAGGATAAAAAAGTCATTGCTGTTCCCAGGCTGGCAAAGTACGGTGAACATGTGGATGATCATCAGTTGCAGCTTCTTCATCAGTTTGATGACCTCGGGATTATCTGTTCCTGTTATGAACTGGATAGACTTGACGAGTGCCTTCAGGAAGTCCGGAACAAGACATATAAACCCTATGTGTCTAATACACAGGCAATCATTGAATCTATTGAAGATTTTCTAAAGATGACTGAAAAACACTCGTAAACATTCATCTGATTGGAGTGAAAAATTGGAAACATCAAGTAAGAAACTTACTTTGTATGATATACCGGAATTTGTCGAACCGGAATTGCGGAAACTGAAAGGGTTGTACTATATCAATCTTTTTCTGCTTGCCGCACTCTATTTGATGCCACAGTATTTTGGCATACATATCGGCTATGATATTACCTGCACGAGATTTGCCAATATACTTTTGATCGTGTACATACTTTTTAATCTGAAAATAGTTCTGGCGTTTGTTGATAATGTGAACAAGTGCGCCGTGACACTTCCTCTGTTTGCATATCTGTTTGTTGCTTTTTATACCATGATCTTCAGAGCGGATGTTAATGCGTTTATGATGGTCTTTCTTGAGATCCTGACTTTCTATATGCTGCTATTCGGCATAAGATATGTTATCGGTGTTATCAGGTCGATCAAAATTATTTTAGGCTGTGCATATTTTCTGGGATTTTACGGTTTCCTGGAATATGCGGTAGGCCATTCTCTTTACCATCAGTTTCTCTCCACGGTACCTAATACGGTATATGATATATACAGATCGGGTCATTACAGAATCATGGGGCCTTGCGGACATCCGCTGGGCTTTGGACTTCTGCTGCTCCTTTTCCTGGCGGTCGCCTGCTATGATATAGACAGGGATGAGATCTATCTTTTTAAGAGACCTGTTCTTCTCGTCGTACTGTTTATGGATATTTTCTTCACCGGATCCCGCTCCACGCTTGGATTGGCGGTGATCGAGATCGGAGTTATCATCCTTTTCAGCGGGGTCAAGAATATAAAGAAATCTCTTGTTGTTCTGGTCGTGCTGGTGATATTTGTCGGTGCATTTCTGTTCATAAACAGGAACAACAGCTTTGGCCAATATCTGATGATGCAGATTGCCAGTGTTATCGACACCGCTCTCGGCACCAGATACTCCGAACTGTTTGGAGCAGAGATAGGAAGACTGGACAGCAGTGAGGAATACAGAAGATATCTTCCTGAGATATTTGGTTTGGAATATCTTAATCCGATTCTGGGACGAGGCGTCCAGAGGATATTTGGAACTGAATTTTACGGTGCAGACGGGTCGTGGGTAGTTATTAAGTCGGTTGATAATTATTATGTCGCTCAGTATATTAAATACGCATACCCCGGACTGTTTACCTTTTTATTGTTTATTGTAACCGCTGTGGTGACACTCCTTAGGAATGCGTATCGATTCAGATGTGCTCTGTTTTCGCTGATTGCCATTGCTCTGACTGTTTATTTTGTGAATCTGTGGTGGGTGGATTCTCTGCAGACGTTAAAATTTGTTTATGCATATCTTGCATTGACATTTGCCGCGATAATACATTTGAAAAAGATTGCAAAACATTGATCGTGGGTTTTAAAGGTGAAAGAATATGTTACATATGTTCTTGAGCTATTGCAAATCTCATATTTATGATCTGCATTCGCTCCTGGTCGGAACGATCATCTTTTTCCTGATCTTTGTCTGGAAGGGATCGATCGATAAGATGATCGGCGGATGGGTAAGCAAGCGTTATGCCGATCGTCCGGAAGACGGACAAAAGACAGTCACGAGAAGGGTATGGGGACTTATCTATATTCTGGTCATCCTGCTTGCTTTTCTGATCTATGCCGCTGTGGCCTTTATATCTCCGCTCGTGCATGGCTCTGTGCCGGCAAGTATCATAAGCGCAAGCTTTGCCATTACGGAAATGGAATTCTATAAAACATTCATTAAGAAAAAAGGTGATTGATACATGGATTTCTATGTGATCCTGTTTACGGGCAGCATATGTTTTGTATTAATGGTTATTCTGAAGCTGATAATGAGAAAGCTGATCTTTAGCAGCAACTCGGCAGTTTCCGAAAAGCCGCTGGCGATATTCTCTTATATAATAGTTTTTATCCTCAGCATTATAGTATATTCGTTCGTATTGAGATATTTGGGAAATTTTCATATCGCAAGTTTGCATTTCAAGCTTTGTTATGTGTTCAAGGCATGGACAATCTCTGTTTCGCTTAATGCAATATACGAGCATTTGTTTTGAATCAGGCAGAATTTATCATATATTTGTAAACAAGTCCCGATTAGTGTAGAATATCTATGTTTTTCGGGACTTATTTTATTGTAAGGAGATATATAGCCATGAAGCTCGGAATCGTGGGATTACCCAACGTAGGAAAAAGCACACTTTTTAATTCGATAACAAAGGCGGGAGCGCAGGCTGCGAACTTCCCGTTCTGCACCATAGATCCCAATGTGGGTGTTGTTGCGGTTCCCGATGAGAGGATAGAGAAGCTGGGCAAGCTCTACAACACCAAGAAGGTCACGCCCGCAACGATCGAGTTCGTCGATATCGCGGGACTCGTAAAGGGTGCTTCAAAGGGAGAGGGACTCGGAAACCAGTTCCTTGCCAATATCCGTGAGGTCGATGCGATCGTTCACGTTGTAAGATGCTTTGACGATGACAACGTTATCCATGTTGACGGAAGTGTTGATTCGATAAGGGATATCGAGACCATCAATCTCGAGCTTATCTTTGCCGACCTTGAGGTTCTCGAAAAGCGTATCGCCAAGGTCGCCAAGACCGCCAGAATGGACAAGACCGCAGCCAAGGAGCTTGACCTGCTCGAAAGATTCAAGGCTCATCTTGAGGCAAATAACGCTGCCAGAACCCTTATCACAGAGGATGAGGATGAGATCAAATACCGTAAGGAGTTCAACCTTCTTACCGATAAGCCCGTTATCTATGCCGCAAATGTAGAGGACGGCGATCTTGCCGATGACGGTGCAAATAACGAGAACGTAAAGAAAGTTCGCGAGTTTGCTGCACAGGAAGGCTCCGAAGTATTCGTTATATCCGCAAGAACGGAGGAAGAGATCTCCGAGCTTGATGAAGAGGAAAAAAAGGAATTCCTCGATGCACTCGGACTTAAGGAATCCGGACTTGAGAAGCTTGTAAGGGCAAGCTACGACCTGCTCGGACTTATGAGCTTCCTGACAGCGGGAGAGGATGAGTGCCGCGCATGGACCATTAAGAAAGGCACAAAGGCTCCGCAGGCCGCAGGTAAGATCCACACCGATTTCGAGCGTGGTTTCATCAAGGCCGAGGTTATCAATTATCAGGATCTTCTCGACAACGGCTCCATCGCGGCTGCCAAGGAGAAGGGTATCGTCCGCATCGAAGGCAAAGAGTATGTCGTTCAGGACGGTGACGTTATCCTGTTCAGGTTTAATGTATGATGAATGTTAAAGATATTTCTTTTCCCAATCTTCATCTGTATCTGTCTAATGTTCCGGACGGGATCAGCATATTCGGCTTTGAGGTAAAGCTCTATGCCATATGCGTTGTGCTCGGAATGTTTGCCGGAGGAGCACTTGCCGCGTGGATAGCAAAGCGTGAGGGATGGAGTAAGGAGATCATCTGGGATTTCTTCTTTTACGGAGTATTCTTCGGAGTCCTGGGTGCCCGTATCTACTATGTGATATTCTCCTGGGATTATTACAAAAAAGAACCGCTTCAGATACTTAACATCAGGCAGGGCGGACTTGCGATATACGGCGGTGTCATAGCCGCATTCATCACGGTATTCGTTTACTGCAAGTTCAAGAAGCTGAACGGTTTCAGGCTTCTCGATACCTGTGTTCCGGGACTTATCCTCGGCCAGGCATTCGGAAGATGGGGTAACTTCTTCAACCGCGAGGTGTTCGGTGAATATACGAACAACATCTTCGCAATGAGGCTGCCGGTAAACGCAGTACGTGCAAGGGATATAAGCGAGAGTCTTTCTTCGCATATGCTGCCGGGTGAGAACTTCATCCAGGTGCATCCCACATTCCTTTATGAAAGCCTATGGAACATCGGTGTTGTGATCCTGCTGGTCATCCTCGGTAAAAAGAGAAAGTTCTACGGAGAGATAGGGCTCCTGTATCTTATAGGGTACGGAGTGGGCAGATTCTGGATAGAAGGTATCCGCACCGATACGCTCTTCATACCCGGTACAACCCTGGCGGTATCGCAGGTTCTGGCAGCCGTAATGGTGGTTGTAAGCATCCTGATCGATATCATCGTAAGGATTATGATCTCCAAGGGAAAATTAAAATCTATCGTTTTTTGCCCCACCGATTCCCACTAAAAACAAAATCTTGTAGTGTCTGTTAAATCTGACTCCCAAAATGTAGATTTTGGGAGTCTTTTTTTGTCAATTTTTACCCAAACAAAATTTTAAGAAATATTAAGAAATTGCTTGCAAATCCTTAAAATAGGGGTTATTATCATATTGTCGTGGGAAATAGTGGGCGAAATACCCCCAAAAGTGGGAAAAACCCGATCAAAGGAAAAGGACAAAAATGACCGGTCTTATCGGCGAATACAACAGAACAATAGACGCCAAAGGCCGTATGTCAGTGCCTTCCAAGTTCACTGCGATCCTGGGAGATTCCTTCGTTATTTCCAAGGGATTTGACGGATGCCTGGTTATTTACACGGACGAAGAGTGGGAAGAGTTTTCCGCAAAACTGAAAGCACTTTCCAATGCAGACAGAACGGCACGTGAACTTAAGAGATTCTTCGGATCGGGTGCTTCAAGAGTGGATATAGATGCTCACGGAAGAGTGCTCGTTCCGTCATCACTCATAGAATATGCGGGACTTTCCAAGGACGTAACGATAGTCGGCACGGCGGACGGAAGAGCCGAGGTCTGGGATTCAGCCAAGTGGAATTCACAGAGCGAGGACATCAGTCCCGAAGATGCAGCTCAGAGCCTTTTTGAAAAGGGAATCATTCTTTAACAGATGGAATTCAAGCACACCTCGGTTCTGCTTAACGAAACAATATGTTCATTGATGGTCCGCCCCGACGGTGTTTACCTGGACGGTACTCTCGGCGGAGCGGGCCACTCCTCCTTTATCGCTTCGAAACTCACCACCGGCCACCTGTACGGATTCGCCCAGGATGAGGATGCGATAAAGGCGGCAAGTGCAAGACTTGATGAATTCAAAGATAAAGTGACGGTGATAAGGGACAACTACCGTAATGCGGTAAGGATCCTGAAGGAGATGGGAGTTGCCGGAGCGGACGGTATCATGCTTGACCTCGGAGTCAGCTCTTATCAGTTCGATAACGGTGACAGAGGTTTTTCGTATAACACCGATGCTCCTCTCGATATGAGGATGGACACAAGGAAGGACCTCACGGCAGCAGGGATAGTAAATGAATATCCGGAAGAAGAGATCAGAAGGATATTGAGAGATTACGGAGAAGAAAAGTTCGCACCGCAGATAGCGGCGAACATAGTGAAAGCCAGAAGCAAGGGCAGGATAGAGACCACATTCGAGCTTAACGAGATCATCAAAAACTCGATACCCGCAAAGTTCAGGGCAAGCGGTCATCCTTCAAGACAGACCTATCAGGCACTCAGGATAGCCTGCAACGAAGAACTGGATGTGCTGGAAACATCACTCGACGATATGGCGGATTTCCTGAATCCCGGCGGAAGGCTCAGCATAATAACATTCCATTCACTGGAAGACAGGATAGTAAAGAACGCATTCAAAAGATTTGAAAATCCCTGCATATGTCCTCCGAATTTTCCAAAGTGCGTATGCGGAAGGGTATCCAAAGGAAAAGTAATAACAAGAAAACCGATAATACCGACTGACGAAGAGATCGAGGTTAATCCGAGATCGCGAAGCGCAAAACTGAGGGTATTTGAACGAACTCTTTGAAGAACGGATTCTTCAGCTGACAGAGGGGGAAAAGGAAATGGCAATCAGAACATCATACTCAGATTTCATACAGGGCACTGCAGTAAGAAAGGAAGCTCCCGCAAGACCTTATGTGCGCCCTGAGGTACGCAAGGCTCCCAGACGCAAGGTGGCAAGGAGAAGAGTTTCTCTTCCCGTTGTCCTTTCAGCAGGACTTGCGGTTGTTTCTTTTGCCGTTTGTGCCTTTTTAATGGTAACATATGTAAGGCTCAGAAGTGACCTTACCGAAATGAGCAGAAGCGTGACCGCAAAGAGAAGCGAGCTTTCGGCTATGATCTCCAGAAATGATGCAGAGTACAACCGCATCATGGCGAGCGTGGATCTTGCATCCATCGAAGCAATCGCAAGAGGAGAGCTTGGCATGACCTATGCCGATGAAGGCCAGATCTGCTTCTACTCCGGTGAGACCGGTGATTACATGAGAAGATACAGTGACTGAGGCTGACATATGGCTTTGAAAAAGAAAAAAAAGAACAGTGAATCCAGAGGAACATTCACAGCGAGGCAGTTAAGATTCTACAAGCTGAGTATGTTGCTTCTGGTTTTACTCGTTATATTGGTATTTCTTTCCATCAGACTGGTAAAGATCGTCCGTGAGCACGGCGAAGATTACCAGAGGATCGTTTTATCCAACCAGAGATATGACTCCATCATCATCCCCTTCAGAAGAGGGGATATTGTTGATTCAAAGGGAACTATTCTTGCGACGAGTGAGAAGGTATATAACCTCGTCGTCGATGCATCCGTAATGATGACATACGACGATAACAGATATCTCGAGCCCACGCTTACCGCACTCGGACAGTGCTTCCCCCAGATAGACATAAATGAACTCAGGGCATATGTGACCAACAACGAGACCAGCCAGTACCGTATTCTTGCGAAGAGACTTACTTACGGCGAGATAAGCGAATTCCTCAATCTGCAGGAGAACAATTCATATATCCGCGGTGTCACCTTCGAGGAAGAATACAAGAGAGTTTATCCGATGGGCAATTCCTGTTCGACCATCCTCGGATATACGATCGGTAACGGAAACTCCGGCGGAAAGTACGGACTTGAAGAGTATTATGAATCGGTGCTTACCGGAACCGACGGAAGAGAGTACGGATTCCAGAATGAGGACGCAACTCTCGAAAGAACCATAAAGCCGGCTGTCGACGGATACACCATCCATACAACCATCGATGCGACCATTCAGGGTATAGTCGAAAAGCATCTCAGTATTTTCAATGAAACATACAGGAACAATTACCGTCAGGGAAACGGTGCGGAGAATCTCGGATGTATCATCATGGATATCAATTCCGGTGAGATCCTCGCAATGGCTGATTTCCCCACATATAATCCAGGTGATTACATGAACACCGCACCGCTTATCGGTTGTAACTATTATGAAGCGGTAGAAAATGCCGGTGGATATATCGAGTACAGAAAGTCGACCGAGACGATCACACAGGAAATGCTCGATCAGATGTCCTCCGACCAGATCAATGTTAATCTGTACAATCTCTGGAAGAACCAGTGCATCAGCTACACATATGAACCCGGATCTACGGCAAAGCCCTTTACAGTTGCAGCTGCGCTCGACTGCGGTGCGATAACGGGTAATGAAGTTTATACATGTAACGGAGCACTTCAGGTCTCCAATTATTTCATAAAGTGCCATAC
>JAEEGH010007310.1_pt1 | contig 26637 bp, 14 predicted proteins | sample 9134181 | NCBI WGS metagenome assembly JAEEGH01 (sample SAMN16246544, study PRJNA631951) | gut metagenome | biome: gut microbiome; feature: rumen; material: DP-attached | host: Bos | place: Iran: Karaj | collected 2018-10 | reverse complement strand
CACGTCGCCGTTCTCGTGGGAGCCGCGCATCGCGGGGTGCTCGGGGTTGAGCGCGTGGTCGCGGATCGCCTTGACGGCGGCCATGTCGCACATGTCCTTGAGGTCGGCGTAGTCCCACGTCTCGATCTTCTGGATTTCATGGCTCGTGCGGAAGCCGTCGAAGAAGTTCAGGAACGGCACCCGGCCCTCGATGGCCGCGAGGTGGGCCACCGGCGCGAGATCCATGACCTCCTGCGGATTGCTCTCGGCGAGCATCGCGAAACCGGTCTGGCGGCAGGCGTAGACGTCGCTGTGGTCGCCGAAGATGTTCAGCGACTGCGCGGCGACCGTGCGGGCCGACACGTGGAACACGCCCGGCAGGCCTTCGCCCGCGATCTTGTACATGTTGGGGATCATGAGGAGCAGGCCCTGCGACGCCGTGAAGGTCGTCGTCAGCGCGCCGGCCGCGAGCGAGCCGTGCACCGTGCCGGCGGCGCCGGCCTCGGACTGCATCTCGATCACCTTCGTCTGCGTTCCGAAAATGTTCTTGAGGCCGTTCGCGGACCACTGGTCCACGAAGTCCGCCATCGGCGACGACGGCGTGATGGGGTAGATCCCCGCCACTTCCGTGTACGCGTACGCGACGTGGGCCGCCGCCTGGTTCCCGTCCATCGATTGTTTTTTCCGTGCCATGTCTATTGCTCCTTGGTCATTGGGGGTGTGGGGTGGAGTGCACCCGCATCCAATAAGTTTTCCTTGAGTCTACTCTTTCTCCCCCCCCGCCGCACCTCCATTCCGCCGGACGCCCCCGCGATTTGCCCCCCAGCCCGGCGACCAGCCCAACCGCCCCCCGGGCAAAATGGAATTATTGTCGAGCATTTCGCCGTAATGAGGCAAGTAGAGAGGGGCCGCCCCCCTCCCCCGATGGCCTCTTTTTTGCCATCGCCAATGGCAGAAAGGAAGGAAATCTGCCATTAGCGATGGCAGATTTTCATTGACTTGGGAGGGGAAAAGCATGTAGAAGAGAGGTGCCATGCAACCCATTCATCGCTTTCTTCGTGTTCCAGACGACCACTTTTTCCTGTTCGGCCCTCGCGGGACCGGCAAATCGACATGGCTGAAGGAAACCCTTCCCGATGCCGTGTTCCTCGACTTCCTCAAGCCCGCGACGCTGCGGATGTTCCAGGCCCGTCCGGAACGCTTCCGCGAATTCGTGGATGGCCATCCCGAAGCGCGGACGGTCGTCGTGGACGAAGTCCAGCGGTGCCCCTCCATTCTCGACGTGGTCCATTCGCTCATCGAAGAACACCGAGGCATCCGATTCGTTCTGACAGGCTCAAGCGCCCGCAAACTCAAAAAAACTGGCGTGGATCTGCTGGCGGGACGGGCGCTCAAGCTCTCCATGCACCCGTTCATGGCGGCGGAACTGGGCGATACCTTTTCGCTGGAACGGGCTCTTGAGAACGGACTGCTCCCCGTCGTGTACGGTGCCCGGTCCGCAAAGGCCACGCTCAATGCCTATTTGGACCTGTATATCCGCGAGGAAGTCTTGCAGGAGGGACTTGTCCGCTCGCTGGCCCCCTTTGCTCGTTTCTTGGAAGCGGCGTCCTTTTCACATGGGACCCAACTTGTGTCATCGGCGATCGCCCGCGAATGCCAAGTCGGCCGGACGACGGTCGATGGCTATCTGAAAATCCTTGAAGACCTGATGATTGCCGCCCGTCTGCCCGTCTTTGCCAAGAGAGCCAAGCGAGAGCTGGTCGCGCACGAGAAATTTTACTTTTTCGACAGCGGCGTTTTCCGCGCCCTGCGCCCGAAGGGTCCGCTCGACCGCCCGTCCGAGATTGACGGCGCCGCCATCGAAGGTCTGGTTTTCCAGCATCTGCGCGCGTGGAATGACTACTCGGGAACGCGCGCATCGCTGGGCTATTGGCGGACCAAGGCAGGGGTCGAAGTCGATTTTGTGATCTATGGCGAGAAAGACTTCGCCGGCATCGAGGTCAAAAATGCGGAGATTCTCCATCCTGACGACTTCACGGGCTTGAAATCGTTCCAGGAAGACTACCCCGAAGCGGAATCGCTGTTGCTCTACCGAGGGAGCGAACGCTTCCGCCGGGATGGTGTGCTGGTCGTTCCCGTGGCAGAGTTCCTCCGCGCACTCGTCCCCGGAAAGTCACCGCTGGCTGCATTCCATTTCCCGAAGAAAAGGTAGTGCGCCCAGAAAAAGTACATCACGCGAGGAAAGCACCAGGCCCGCAGGGAAAAGGCGGGAGGGAAGCAGCCACAAAGAGCACAAAGGGGAGCGGGAAGAGGGAGGGATGCTGAGCGGGAGGAGCGCAGGGAGAAAGACAGGGGTCTAAGTGTGACGAGGCGGGAGGAAATCAGGATATTGATTACATCTTTTCGCTTTTTGGCATTCGCCCTTTTCATTTTGGCTTCACAACTTTTTTTGGGGGTGGCAAACAGGGAGAACATTCCATAATCAAGTGTTTGACCTTATACCCTTGGCTGACCAGATCACGTTCTTGCCCTTCAAGTAATTTGTCAATGTCTCCCTTCATGCCTATGCACGTCTTCTTTTCTTCCCGTTCCGACTCAAACCACCCCACCAGAAATATGCCGGCGTGCGCACCGCCCTCGTCCATGTATTTCTCCACCAACTGAGTCTTGAACGCGGTTTTTACTGTCTGATTCCAACTGCCCTTTACTTCTATGCAAAGGCTCCAAGGTGCGCTCATGTTGTCGGCGATTGCATTGATCCAAATATCGGATATTGAGCCGATTCGGCCCTTCCGCCCGCGATTCAACTGAACTTCGCGATTTGACACAATGCGCGGGAGGTCTTTTGAGAGAAAGCCTTTCAGGTGATCCGAAATATCTTCTTCGTTTTTGTGGGTTACATACCCCTTGTGTTCATTCCAAAGGAACCGCCCCTGTGGAGTGTCGACGCCTGTCAAATAAATCTGGTACCGGGCGAGCGACTCCATGATGACTTGCAACAGATCATCCGCGCTATGAATCACTTGCAAGCGCTTCTTGCTTTCAAGGAGTTTGCAAACCGCCTCCATGCTGAAAGTCGGACATTCTGTAGCCAACAGATGATTTCGCAACTGCAATGCACAATCATGGAGCCAGTTGCCCTGCGGGAATCGATGATGCAACTCTTCGATCGCAGAAACGGCCTCTGCATCAATCCGTGACATTAAGGTATTGAAGACGTTGGATTTGAATCTATAAAGATTGTCTGTGGCATCCGGAGTGTAGACGCCTTCATGATATGGCATGTTTTCAGGAGGAAACTGCACATTCAACCAAGAAAAGAATTCTTTGAGGTCCTCTATCGCCAATTGCGGGAGTATTCTTGATATTCTCTGACGATGAAATTCCTCCTGCGACAATACTGACTCCGCCCACTGCTTGCCCCATCGGGCATCGGCATTCAATCTTGCCAGCAGTTCCTTGAAACGACCAGGAGAGGCCACGACATCCCAAGCGATAATGCACGGCCCCAACGTGCTCAAAGGAATTAATTCATACTTATTCCTCACATATTGTGCCGTAAGTTCATGGTCACCCTCCATAAACTTTTCGTACAAAGAATCTTTCAATTCATTCGAGAGGTCCTTTTCGTCCAGACAATCCAAAAGCCGTAAAAACTCTTTATTGGAAAGGAATTGCCTTGTCTGTTTTATTGTCCAGTAAGCCTTTGAATGCAATTGCGCCTTGCAGAAAGCGGAAAACACCTCGAAAAATATCTTCCGATGAAGCGTTTTGAAATATGCAATCGTAGCCGGCAGAAATTCACATTTCTCAAATTCGATGTATCGAAACAGTTCTGGAGCGACCTTTCTCCACACCTTAAGGGGCATCTTCTTCAGCAAATCCTTAGCGAAACCAAATAAGAGGCACAGCGCCTGAGCATAAATTGGTGAAGATCTCTTATCATCTGGGCGAGGCCCCTCGCAGTTAAGCAAGAAGTCATAGGCTGCCTCAAGCAGATTGCGTCGTTCACTTTCCGAGAATGACGGCCAGAGGGTGCTTGTTCTGAAATCAAGGAAGGATGCCTCTGAATCATGAGTCATTTGTTGGCAGAGGACATTCGCCAAAGGCACGTATTTTCCATTTGCATTTCCGCGTTGCAAAACTTCGTGAGCCCATGCAACATTTTGAGAAAGAATGGATTTTTGTTTCTCCTCGCGTTGTTTTTGCGCAAGCGCAATATGACGACGCTGAGCCGAGAGTTTGTTCTCGTACTTTCTGCTTTCAGATAAGGCTTCGTTCGCATTGCGTGGGAAGACCGAGGGAAACTCCTGATGCATCTGGTCCCAGAGTTTGGCCATTACAGGCAAACGCATATAGCCTATATTATGCAGACAATTTGCCCATCGCTCTCGTATGCTCGCCTGGACACTCGCAATCAGCGATGCTTCCACAAAATCTCCGTCATCGGAGCGCAACAACCCTATCCAACAGCCGTACACGGCGTCTATGGGTAATTGCCGATTTTCAACGATGTACTTTGCGACCTCTCTGCGGCGGATGGAATCATTGCAAAAATCCTGAAACGAGAATATGTGGTTTGAATCATGCCACTCGTAATCGCCGTTTTGAAACGGAGATCGGTAGATTGCCTCATAGGCTATGATTCCTTTTGCCAGCAATGGAATGAAATTCTTCGACCGCTCCTCTTTCCAGCAATGCAAAAAAACTGATCGGCGAGCATCCTCGATACAGTCAAGGTCGCTGTTTTGCTCTTTTATCCCCGAAACCGCCCAATCCAAAAGTCTGAGCTTGTCTTTTGAAGACAGCCGGGACAAGGATGCAACAAATCCACCCTGTTCTAGCCAAATAGAAAAGGAATTCGTTCTTTTTCCATGTTTGCTGCCAAGCAATAGGATCAATTCCTCCACGGACATCAAATTGGGCCAAGCCAACCGCGCGACTATTCCTTTAAGATCGTCGGCCATGGGGCCTTGCAACACCTTCTTGCACGCTCTTCTCTGGGGATTGTTCGCAAGTTCAACCAATGTATATCCGGCCCTGATTCGCAATGACCTGTCACGGGTCTCGTCACAAAAAATATCCACAAGCATATCTGCAACTGATTTCAGCCTTGCACGGCGGATGATGTCTATGGCCGTATCGATGACCTCATCAGAAGTAGTAGTTTTCAGAATTGTGCGGATAACCTGGGCACATTTGTCGGTATTCAGGGCATAATATCGGGACTGAACAGACGGGCTCTCTCTCACGGAAGAAGAAACTTTGTCAGCATGCTCCAGAATGGCTTGACAGATTTCTTCCGCGCCAATTTTATCCACGAGCGCATCCGTTCCCAACAGCAAATCTGGCCGTGATTGTTTGACGTTCTCCAAAATCTCATCGTTTCTTGCAGCAAGCCAAGGAATCACTCCTTCCCATTGTGGATACGGCATGCCCTCAGGTGAGAACACAATGCGCCCCCATTCTTTTGCATCCAAGTATTCCATCATCCCTTGGGCTGCAAGAAAATCCTCATACGACGAATGTGCGAACCGATAGCAATTCTTGTCCACGTACAAGAACAACGGTCTCAACAGCAATGCATTGAACGCTTTTCTGTCATCTCTGTTTGAAAACAAACGAGAGGAATCAATGCTCCCACCTTTGGGTGGTTTGTCCGTAATCCGGGGAAGCAATGCATGTCCGGACAATTTCAACGCCAAGGCGGCTATGGTCGCGATTCTAATGCCCTCTCCCACAGGCACGATTTGTCTGTCGTGGACATATTCACGCGTCTCAGACTCCTGGTTCTCTGAACACAAGCTTTCCAATGAAGTGCGCCATAGCTTCTCTGTCGTAAAAACCTTCAACGCGGTCTTACGATACTCGGGAATCAGCATCTTGCAACCCAACGGCTTGGCGCAAATGGCACCAAGATTCTGCCTGTCAATCGTTCGCATGAAAGCGTCAAATCCAACATTCTCGGCCTGACACAATTCCCGCACATTCTCCCTGGAATATGGAAGCAATGAATACATCGGCCATTTCAGCTGATCGCTCAATGATTGCAGCTGAGGAATTCCGCGAGAGGCAATGACAACATGGACACGGGAGCTGATATCCTTCATGATCCTCGAAAGAAGACCGACAAGGTCAAGGGCTTCATCCAGACCGTCCAAAAATAGATACTCCTTGTCGTGGGAAGCGTTCGCAATGGCATCTTTTACCCCTTGTATGTCTTTGGTAAAAGATACGAGTTCCAAACGTGCGATGCTCGATTGGCCTTGCTGCGACTTACAAAACTCCCGCAACACATGCGATTTGCCCATTCCACCTTCTGCCACGATGATGGCATTCCCCTCCTTGACAATTTTGTCAAATGATTTGAGTTCCTTGAAGAGTTCCGAGTCAATAAGAAATCCCCCGGCATCAAGAAGTCGCCCGTCAAAGAGGGAAAAACGATTCTCCCTGCTTTGGAGACGTTCACCTGCGAGGTCAGTCGGAAGGAACTTTCGAATCATAGGTAGAGTCGCTCCTTAAAACCATTCAAGCGAAGGCAAGCCTTTAGGCAAACAAAACGGCAAACTGGAAGGTTGCAGTCGTTTTGAGTGTTGTCGCGAATTCTCATGTTTGGGATGCAATGTTCCGTGTCCCGCCAAGGGATGGCAACATTTTATTTTTCTTCATTGTCTTGATGACGTTGCAATGTAACGTCCCTGAAACTGATAACATCGAAATATGGCAACAACCACAGGATGAAAGCGCCGCACAATACCGACAGACTTTCCCAAGACAGCCTCCCCCCATTTCGACAGTAGTCTTGGGCAAACAAAGCACATAACACAACAATACCTACCCATCGTCGCAATACTAGTGCATCGCGATGTTTTCCTTTTTCTTCATTTTCCGTGTTAACCCTTTCCGCCTTGTGCCATTGAATCAAATTTGAAAACGAAATAATATGGGGTAGAGTGGAGTCTTGTATCTTTCCTGAAAAGTCGGAATTTTCCCAATCTTTGTCTGTTGTAACATCACAAATCCAAAACCCGATTTTATTATTTGCAGCAAAGATTATATATTTTCTGACTGGATACCGCAAACGCGATGCAAAGAATTGCAGTTGATGAAGTACTCTCTTGAACAATGCTTGTGACAAGGGGCGGATTTTAAGTTCGACAAGTGCTACAGGTTGTAATTGCTTCGGATCAACAATCGCAATGTCGGCCCGCCACTCGACTCGACCATCAGCCCCAGGGAGAGCATAGTCCAATACAATACTTTCACGAGGATAACCGTTGTCTTGCAAAAAATCCGTGACCTTTGAGATTAATTCCGATTCTAAATACATTTTCGTATTCCTTTATTGATATAGTCTTGCATTCGGTGGAAGAGTTGAAAAACTTGCGATTCCTCCAACCATCACTTTAGTCTCTCGCAGAGCGGAAGGAGTTCTTCCAGTTTGGCGACGATGCGCTTTTGTTCGGCGAGGGGAGGAAGGGGAACCAGAAGATTGCCCACCTGGCCTGGGCTTATATGGGGGACACTGATGCCTGTTGTTTTGTCTCCAAGCGAATTGATGAGCAGAGATGAGTGAAGAAGCAGGGCAATGAAACTTCCCGTCAAACACCCCGATTCGCGCAAACGCAGGACTCGTTGGACAAGGTAGGTTTCTTGGGCATCATCGAAAATCGCAACACGTGTGCCGTCAGAAATCCACGGACGATCCAACCCTATCAGCACATCTCCGCTTTGAAGCCGATAGTCACTTAGCCGCTCCGGGACGGAGTCAAGATATACAGTGTCTTTCCAACGAATACTGTTGACGCCAAGATTGATGCCCCGCAACAAGCGATATTTTCCAGCGGGTTTGAAATCCGTACTCTTGAAAGCAAACCCAGCAAGCATATCGGTAGCAGATGCCAGTCTCACCCACTTCCAGCTTTCTGGGATATCGAATGGAATTTCGTCTTCGGTGATGGGGGGGAGGGGCTTTTGTTTGGAGGAAGGACTTCGGACGGCGGACTTTAGACGAGAGAAGGGACGGGAGGAGGGAAGGGAGGAGGAGGATTTCTTGGCGGACAGGATTTTCCTGTAGAGTTGTTCGCCGGTGCCTTCTTCGGAACGCTGCTCGACCAGTTTGCCCTGGATGGCGAGCTGGAGGAGGGATTTTTGCATGTCGGCGGGGAAGCGGCGGTTGAAGTCTTCCAGCTGGGTCCAAGCTTGTTCGTAGCGGTCGATCAGGGGGAGGAGTTCTTCGATTTTGGCGACGATGCGGTGCTGTTCGGGGAGGGGCGGGAGGGGGATGGGGAGATTTACCATCGTTTCCGTTCCGACTCTTGGCATTTTCACGCCGTAAGTTACGGAATTGATGGCAAAATCAACGTGCGGCGAGCGCAGAACGGCTACCAAGTAGTTGGCTTCTATGCCATCAAAAACGGAAAATGGAACCAACTCAGGCGAACAGATGCCGTCCCGAGGAGCAACGAGTATCTTCTTCAGATATGGACGGAGTTTGCTGTAGAGGATTTGGCCTTTGCGGAAAAGCACCTTATCTCCAGTAATTCGCCGGTCACTCGCGGAACAATACTTGATGATTTTTCCTGTGTCTTTTTCGATGTCTTCCAAGTCGAGAGACCATGTGTTGGGAGGAATGGCGGAAGGCGAAACTTTGTCTTTTCTGCAGGCGTAGGTGGTGCAGTCGCCCAGCCGGACCCAACGCCAGGTTTCAGGGATGTCGAAGGGGGGCTCGGTACCGGGAGGGAACGGGGGACTTGGGACGGAGGACTTAAGACTTCGGGGGAGGGAGGACTTGGGAGTTCGGGGAGGGGAGGATTTCGGGGGGCGGAGGAGGGGGGCGGCGGGGGCGTCTTCGGGGCGCTGCTCCACGAGCTTGCCCTGGATGGCGAGCTGGAGGATGGCGGATTTGAGGGCTTGCGGGGTCATTGATTAGTCTCTTCGCGATTGTGGGATTGTGGGATTGTGGGATTGTGAAAATGTGGGATTATGGGAATGTGAGAATGTGAGATTATGAGAATGTGAGATCATGAGAATGTTGGAATGTGGGATTGTGAAAATGTGGGATTGTGGAAATGCGGAATGGGAGAAGGAGGTTTTTCACAATGGAGCATTTTCATAATTTCATAATCTCATAATTTCATTATCTCACAATCCCATAATCTCATAATCCCACGACCTCCCAGTGCCCGTTCTTGTCGGGTCCGACGCGGCGGATGAGATTCTTTTTTTTCAGAGAGGCCAGAAGGCGTTCGGCCTGTCTCTTGGAGATGGAGAGGGCACCGGCGATCCGTGTAGCCGTCAGGGTTCCGTCCTGGCGTAGTAGGTCCAGCAATCCTCGTTCGCGGGGCGAGAGCTTTGCACCGACATTTGCACCGACATTTGCACCGACATCGCCGCTTTTTTCCCTGATGGACTGAAGGATTCTCTCCAACATGAAATCCAGAAAGGGGCCGGAGTCGCCAATGAGGGACGAGCGGCGTATGGCCAGATAGTAGCCGGCCTGGTTTTCCCAGACGATGTTTTCAATGGGGGCGGCATAGAATGCGCTCTTCCATTTGCCGAGGATGGCCGTCTGCCAGTAGCGCCCCATCCGTCCGTTGCCGTCCGCGAAGGGATGGATGAATTCGAATTCGTAGTGGAAGACGGAACTTTTGACGAGGGGGTGGGCTTCGGAAGCGCCCAGCCATCCAAAAAGACAAGTCATGAGGGTCGGTACCTGGGAGGATGGAGGAGCCATGTGCAGGACGTTTCCCGAAACGTCGATGACCCCGACTTGTCCGCGGCGGAAGGAACCCGCCGCATCGACAAGGCCTTCCATCATCAGCTTGTGGACTTTGAGGAGATCCTTCGGATTGTACGGATCGATTTTTGCGATCTGCTCATAGGCGGCCGCCGCACCGAGCACTTCGTCGATTTCTTTTTTGGGGGCGGCCACCCGCTTGCCCTCCAGCACGGCCGTAATCTGTTCCTCGGTAAGCGTGTTGCCTTCGATGGCCGTCGAGCCCCGGATGGTCTTGATGCGGTTGATCTTCCTCAAGCGAAGGCCGCCAACGCCGGAGACGGCCCTGTCGTACCGCTCGATGGCGGCGGAAATGTCGGCGACGAGGTTGACGGCACGTTCGCTTACCGTGCAGGGCGGGGTGTAGGGGGGCATGGATCAGTTCCTTCGCAATTGTGAGAATGTGGGAATGTGGGATTATGGAATTATGAGAATGTGAGATTGTGAGAATGTGAAATTATGGGATTGTGGAAATGTGAGATTGTGGGAATGTGGAAATGGGGGAATGTGAGATTGTGGAATTATGGAATTGGAAGGCAATTTCACAATGGTGCATCCCCATAATCTCATAATTGCAGAATCCCATAATTGTCATTTGCGGGGCGAGCTGGAGGATGGCGGATTTGAGGGGCTGTGGGGTCATGGGGGAAGGAAAAGGCCTAAGTCTGAAGTCCGGAGTCTGAAGTCCTCATCCTGGAAACTCCTTTGTGGCTTTGCAGGAGGGGTAGGCAGAGCACCCCCAAAAGGGTTTTCCCTGGTCGGGGCCGGAGCGGGCGAGGCGCTTGACCATGGGCTTGCCGCAGAGAGGGCAAGGGGGCGGAGTGGGCGCGGAGTCTTGCGGCGGGCGGGAAGCGTCGCGCCGTTCGAGGCGGAAGCTGGTCAAGCGTTCGCGGAAGCCGCCTTCGGCGGAGAACGCTTCCATCGTCCTTTCGATTTGCCCGGCAAGGAGGGCTTTGGCGCGCTCGATGGCGACAATCAGGGAGTTGGCGGCGACGATGGGATCTTCGTTCTCCAACCAAGGGGCGAAACGGGCGCGCATTTCAAGGATGTAGACGCTGAAATCGTGGAGGACGTCGTCGGTCAAGGCGAATTCGTCGAGATTCAGCGAGGCGACGGTTTTGCGGCGCGGGTCGTTTTTCGACCAGACGGTCTCGTTGGCGTCGGTGAGGAATGCTTCATAGTCGCCCTGGAGTTCGGCGAGCGAGCCCTTGGCGACATCGAGGAGTTTCAGTTCCGTTTCCTTCGAGGTGCCCGCGCGGGCGGAGGCCTCGACGATGTTCTGCCGGGCGGAGCGGGCGGCGCCGACCATTTGCCCGGAGGTCTTGCCCAGCGGGTCGTCCTTCCAGGGGAAGAAGCGCTTGCAGAAGGTCGTGGTGGCGTGGTAGACGAGGCAGGCATAGCCGAAGGAGAACATCTTGCGGAAGCCGCCGGAAGGAAGAAGGGGGGATTTCATGAGGAGAGGCCTTTTGGGAAAACGGGACTTAGCGACGAAGGACTTCAGACTTAGGAGGGGGTTCTGGAAGGCCGGAGTCCGAAGTCCGGAGTCCCAACTTGGCGGTGATTTCGGCGAGGACGCGGTCGATTTCGGCGTTGAGGGAGGCGCGTTGTTCCTGGTAGCGGCGGATGAGGTCGAGGGGGGCGAGGATTTCTTCTTCGACGTGGGGGTAGCCGCATTGGTCGAGGTTGAAACCAAGGTCGAGGGCGAGCTGGGCGGCGGTGAATTTCTTCGCCTTGTCGAAGCCGTCGGCGGAGATTTCGCGGCGGTCGGTCCACCAGGCGGCGACGGGGTCGAAGTGGGCGGGGAGCATGGGCTTGGTCTTGGAGAAGTGCTTGTAGCCTTCGGGCATGTCGAGGCGGTAGAACCAGGTCTCCCGCGTAGGGCCGGTGCGGTCGAAGAAGAGGATGTTGGTGGTGATGGAGGTGTAGGGGGAGAAGACGCTGCCGGGAAGGCGGACGACGGTGTGCAGGTTGAATTCCGAGAGGAGCTTCTTCTTGATGTTCAGCTTGGCGTTGTCGGTGCCGAAGAGGAAACCGTCGGGGAGGATGACCGCCGCGCGGCCGCCGGGCTTGAGGCGGTACATGATGACGGACATGAAGAGGTCGGCGGTCTCGGAACTGGCGAGGTCGGCGGGGAAATGCCCCTTGACGTCGGCCTTTTCGCTGCCGCCGTAGGGGGGATTCATGAGGACGACGTCGAAGCGGTCGGCGTCGGTGTAGTCGAGGACGTCGCGGAGGAGGGAGTTGGCGTGGAAGACCTGCGGGACGTCCAGGTCGTGCAGGAGCATGTTGGTGATGCAGAGCATGTAGGGGAACTGCTTCTTTTCGACGCCGTAGACGGAGGCGCCGAATTTTTCGCGGTCCTCGGTCGTTTGAACCTGTTTTTCGAGTTCCTTGAGCCAGCTGGTGAGGAAGCCGCCGGTGCCGCAGGCGAAGTCGGCCATGGTTTCGCCGATTTTCGGGGCGATCATCCGCGCCATGAAGTCGGTGACGGCGCGGGGGGTGTAGAACTCGCCGGCGGAACCGGCGCTCTGGAGTTCCTTGAGGATGGATTCGTAGATTTCGCCGAAGGCGTGGCTTTCTTCGTAGTCGGAGAGGTCGAGGGCGTCGATGACGTTCACGACCTGGCGGAGGAGGACGCCGTCTTTCATGTAGTTGTTGGCGTCAGCGAAGGTGGTCTGGACGATGGCCTTGCGGATGGGCGTGGAGGCGGTGACGGGCAGGTTCTTGAGGGTGGGAAAGAGGGTGTTGTCGACGAAATCGAGGAGGATGTCGCCGGTCATGGCGGCGCCGGAGCGGTCGTCGTGGGCCCAGTTGGCCCAGCGGCAGGGTTCGGGGATGATGGAGACGTAGGCGGAGTCGTTCCATTCCCAGTCCTTTTCCTTGGCGTCGTAGACCCTGAGGAAAAGCATCCAGGCGATTTGCTCGATGCGCTGGGCGTCGCCATTGATGCCCGCGTCGTTGCGCATGATGTCGCGCAGCCGTTTGACGAATCCTGTCAGATTGTTGGCCATTTCAAAGTCTCCGGAGATTGTGAGATTGTGAGATTATGGGATTGTGAGATTATGGGATTGTGAGATTGCGGGATTATGAGATTGCGGGATTGTGAGATTATGGGATTATTGGATTGTGGAAATTGGCGGATTGCTGGGTTCATTTTTCACATTTTCTCATTTTTCATAATTACACAATCTCACATTTTCACATTTTCACATTTTCACATTTTCAGAATCCCACAATCCTCATGCGCTGACTCCGTAGATGGCCAGTTCAAGTTCGCGGACGGCTTTCAGGTAGCCGTCGCGGCCGCCGAAGGCGAGGGCGATGCGCGACGGCTTGCCGAATTTGCGGAAGGGGTCGAGCTGGAGGATTTCGGTCTTTTCGATTTCGTAGATGCCGCGGTCCATGTAGCGGTCGAGGAGAGCCTCCAGAACTTCGCGGGCGACGCCGCCGTAGCGGCTCAGGAAATCGCGCTTGCGGACGTTTTCCACGCGTTCGCGGCGGGTCAGGGGCTTTTGGTCGAAAGCGACGTGGCAGATGAAGTCGAAGTCGTCGACGTCGGAGAGGCCTTCTTCGGCCTTCATCGCTTCGAGGTCGATGCCGCGCTCCCGGAGGAGGGCGCGGATGGCGTCCTTTTTGTCTTCTGCGGTCCAGCGGAGGATAAAGTTATCGAGAGAGGCATATTGGCCGAGGATGTTGGACTTGGTGTAGTCGACGATGCTTTCCTGGCGGAGGAGCTTGCCGTCGGTGTCGTAGACCTCGACGCGCTTGCCGATGACGCGGACGTCACAGCCGTCTTCATCCACGACATATTTGCCCGGTGCGTGCGACGGGTCATCGCCTCCATAGGAGGGCGGATCCGATTCGTGGACGAGGGGTGCGGTGGGGGCAGCAACCGGCACGCCGTAGTCCTCATCCTGTACGATGGGCCCATCCCACTCCGGATCAGCGAAAAGACGTGTAATGTTGCGGAAATCCATAACCACGAAAAAGCTCTTGCCCTCCTTTTCGCGCAGGCGGGTGCCGCGGCCGATGATCTGCTTGAATTCCGTCATGGAGCCGATCATTTCGTCGAGGACGATGAGCTTCGTCATTTTGCAGTCGGCGCCGGTGGAAAGCAGCTTGGAGGTGGTGGCGATGACGGGCCAGGGCGCGGAGACGGAGATGAAATGCTTGAGTTTGCTTTTGCCGTAGGGGTCTGAGCCGGTGATGCGGACGACATAGTCGGGATTCCTGGCGGCCATGTCGGCGTTGAGGTTGTTGAGGGCGACGCGCATGCGCTCGGCGTGGTCTTCGTTGGCGCAGAAGACGATGGTTTTCTGCATCCGGCCGGTGGCCTTGAGGTATTCGGTGATTTCGCGGGCGACCTCGTAGGTTCGGTCTTCGAGAATGAGGTCGTAGTCAAAATCGGAGTTGGAATAGATGCGGTCCTCGATAAGAGTGCCGAACTTATCGCGCTGGCCGTAGCAGGGGCGCCAGCCATCCGAGATGTCGGTCTTGACGTTGATGACCTTGAAGGGGGCGAGGAAGCCGTCTTCGATGCCTTCGCGAAGGCTGTAGGTGTAGACGGGGTCGCCGAAGTAGTCGATGTTGGAGACATAGCGGGTCTCCTTCGGCGTGGCGGTCATGCCGATTTGGGTGGCGGCTGAGAAATAGTCAAGAATCTTGCGCCAGGCGCTGTCCTTTTTCGCGGAACCGCGGTGGCATTCGTCGACGATGACCAGGTCGAAGAACTCCGGTTTGAAAAGCCGAGCGAAGCGGGCCACCGTTTCTTCGCCGGCGTCCTCGTCCGCGGGCTCTTCGTCGCCGGCAAGTTGCTGGTAAAGAGAAAAATACACCTCGTAGGAGGTGATGGTCTTGGGGTCGTCTTGGGCGAAATTGATCTTGTGGATGGTCTTTTCCATCGGGGCGAAGTCCTGCTGGATGGATTGGTCCACGAGGATGTTGCGGTCGGCGAGGTAGAGGACCTTCTTCCGCATGCCGCTTTTGAGCAGGCGGTAGACAATCTGGAAGGCCATGTAGGTCTTGCCGGTGCCCGTCGCCATGACGAGCAGGAGGCGCTTCTGGCCTCGGGCGATGGCTTCGACGGTGCGGTTGACGGCGTTGCGCTGGTAGTAGCGCGGTTCGTAGGTGGTCTGGCCGGAGTAGTAGGGTTGGGCGACGATGGCTTTTTCGGCGGGGGAGAGGCCTGATCCGCCGTTCGCTTCGTGCTCCCAACGGGCGGCGAGTTCCTCGGGCGGCGGGAAGGCGTCCAGGGGCAATTCACGCTCCAGGCCTGTCAGGAGGTCATGCTCCTGGAAGGCGTCGCCGTTGGAGCTGTAGGCGAAGGGGATGTCCTGCATCCGGGCGTAGGTGATGGCCTGCTGGAGTCCGTGGGAGACGGAATGGCTGTTGTCCTTGGCTTCGACGATGGCGATGGGCTTGTTGGGGGCCAGATAGAGGACATAGTCGGCCTTCTTGGGCTTTTCGCGGACGGCGAAATTGCCGCGGAGGTTGATACGGCCGTCGGTGATGCGGGTCTCCATCGTGATGCGGTCGATGCCCCATTTGGATTGGATGGCCGGAGTGATGAAGCGGAGCTTGATGTCCTCTTCCGTCATCTGCTTCTTGTCCAGAATCACGGCCGTTTCCTCCTGGATACGAGACAGTTTTCCCCCTTCCATGCGGAATACGCCGCCGTACGGCCGAGGGCATCCGAAAGGAGGATGAAATACCGTTGTTCGCGTTCGTTCATTCTCATGGGCTCCGAGCGGGGGCATCATACCATCACGTGATGCGGAATAAAAGCGGTTTGCAACAAAAGGAATAGGAAATGGATTGAAAACCGGATAGGGGAGAGGAAGAATCGGGGCGTACGAGTGACGGAACCGAAAGTCGAGGTCGTGTGATGCTTCAGATTGCGAAGGAGAAGGCGCTGGGGGCGTTGTGGGGGCTGGTGGTGGGGGATTGTCTGGGGTCGCCGATCCAGTTCACGGAGAAGGATAGGCATCCGTGGATCACGGAGATGGTGTATTGCCCGGTTTTTGGGACGCCAGCGGGATACTGGACGGATGATTCGTCGATGGCGTTCTGCGTGGCGGAGAGTCTGGCGCGGCTGGGGCGGTTCGACGCGGGGGACGTGGGACGTAACTTCGTGCGGTGGCTGAGGAAAGGGTGGTGGTCGAGCCTGGACCACGCATTCGACGTAGGCGGAGCGACGGCGGCGGCGGTTCGGGGAATCGAAGCTGGACGGCTGAAAAACGGCGCTGAGGATACGCAGGGGAACGGAAGCATCATGCGGCTGGCTCCGAGCTGGCTTGCGGCAAGGGCATGGGGACGGGAGGAGATTCTGTCGGAGACGAGCGACCTGACGCATGCGTCGGGGAAGGTGCGGGAGGTGGTGGCGCGGATGGCGAAGGCGCTGGACGAGCTGGCGGAAACAGGGGAGACGGGGGTGAGGAGCGCGTATTCGTCGCGGGAGGAGTGCGAAATCAGCGGATGGGCGGTTTCGACGCTGGAAAGTGCGCTGTGGGCGCTGGAAAGCACGGGGTCGTTCGAGGAGGCGCTGGTGGCGGCGGTGAACCTGGGCGGGGACGCGGACAGCATCGGGGCGGTGTGCGGGCAGCTGGCGGGGGCGAAGTATGGAGTGGGGGCCATCCCGGAGCGATGGCTGGCGGCGATCAAGGAGCGCGGGAGGATCGAGTCGCTGTGGAAACGACTCCTGGAGGCGCTGGAGCGGGCTGAGGCGGAGCGGTAGAGGGGGGCGTTGAAGATTGTGCGGGGGGGCCCTGGCAGGGGTGGCGGCTCGGCCTGTCGACGAAGGCTGACAGACAAAAAGAGCACAGATTTCGAGGAAACAACCGTAAAATCACAGCGGTTTTATAGCGGGAAAGGGGGGGCGCGGCCGAGGGGAAGGGTGCGAGCAAAAAACTGTCGGGAGGCGGGGAGAAGAAAGTCCACGGAGCGTTGACCCGGAGGGGCGGAAAACGAGGAGAATGGGGGGCGTCGCAAGGATGCGGCGGAAAGGACTGCAAAGATGAAAGACGGAAAAGGCAAAAATGGGCAGGCCGCGAGGGCGGCGGGGCGGAATCAGGAGCTGACGGAGCTGGTGTTCGTTCTGGACCGGTCGGGCTCGATGAGCGGCATGGAAGGCGCAGTGATCGACGGCTTCAACCGGCTGGTTGAGAAGCAGCGGCAGGTGCCGGGGCGGGCGCTGGTGTCGGTGGAGCTGTTCGATGACCGCTTCGACGTGGCGTACGACCGCGTGGAGCTGAGTCGGGTGCGGCCGCTGACGAGCCGGGAATACTACACGCGGGGCTCCACGGCGCTGCTGGACGCGGTGGGCCGGGCCATCCGGCATATCGCAAGGAAACAGCAGGAGGCGCGGCCGGAGGAGCGTCCGGGGCACACGCTGTTCGTCATCAACACGGACGGCCACGAGAACGCCAGCCGGGAGTTCACGGCGTTGCAGATCCGGAACATGGTGCGCGAGGAGGAAAGGAAATACGGGTGGGAGTTCCTGTTCCTGGGGGCGAACATCGACTCCTACGGCGAGGCCGGCCGGCTGGGCATCCGCGCGGAGATGACGTGCAACGTGGTGGCCGACGCGGGTGGCGTGGCGGCGAACTTCGAAAGCGTGTCGGAGGCGGCGGAATGCCTTCGGGTGACGGGCCTCCCCGGTCGCGCCTGGCGGGAAGAAGTGGACCGTGACTGGAAGAAGCGCGGCGGCCACTGACCTCGAACTCGGGCAGACAATGGCGGGCGCCATCGGGGTCGGAGATGGTGCCCGCCCTTCCTTTTTTGCTGTGACTTTACGGTTGTTTCCTAAGAAATCTTGTCAATTGCAATCGAATGCGGCCGAATTGCCCCGCAGTGGGGCAAATTGCCTTTTTTGTCCTTTTTTGCTTGCCTTGGCCCGCACCATCTAGCAGAATCCGCGCCCGACCGACTGACATCGATGCGGGTGTAGCTCAACGGTAGAGCGTCAGCCTTCCAAGCTGATCACGAGGGTTCGACTCCCTTCACCCGCTCCATTTTCAGTTCCGCGGAGAGATGGCTGAGCGGTCAAAGGCACCTGACTCGAAATCAGGCGAGGTGATGAGCCTCCGTGGGTTCGAATCCCACTCTCTCCGCCAGTTTTTCCTTTTTGGTGGTTTTGCGGCCTTGCGCCGCATTTTTTGTGCTCTTTTTCGCGGCGGGATGCCTGCGCCGTGGGGGATGGAGCTGAAACCTGTCCCCCGAAATGCGGGCGGAAACCTTTCGTTCTTGTTTTCCGGGTGGGGAGAGGCGTATGGTTTTCGCGCCCTTGGACGGCATCGAGCCGCCGAGGGCGTCCTGCCAACCGCAAAGTCTACTTCCCGAAAGGTTCGTGCCATGTTCCAGCCCGTCAGCAATCAGGTGTCCTTCCCCAAGATGGAAGAGGAGGTCTTGCGCTTCTGGGAGGAGGATGGGACCTTCAAGAAGTCGCTCGAGCAGACCGCCGGCGGCCCGGAGTTCGTCTTCTTCGACGGCCCTCCGTTCGCGACGGGCCTGCCGCATTACGGTCATTTGCTCGCGGGCACGATCAAGGACATCATTCCGCGCTATCAGACGATGCGCGGCCGCCACGTGGTGCGCCGCTTCGGCTGGGACACGCATGGGCTTCCCATCGAGGCGCTGGCACAGGACGCGCTCGGCGTCTCCGGGGCGCATGAGATCCAGAAGCACGGCGTCGCGGCGTTCAACGAGCAGTGCCGCTCGATGGTGCTGCGCTATGTCGGCGAATGGCGCAAGACCGTGACGCGCATGGGCCGCTGGGTCGACTTCGACAACGACTACAAGACGATGAACTTCTCCTTCATGGAGTCCGTCTGGTGGGCCTTCAAGCAGCTCTGGGACCAGGGGCGCATCTACAAGTCGCACCGCATCATGCCCTACTCCTGGGCCCTCAACACCCCCCTCTCCAACTTCGAGGCCGGCTCCAACTACAAGGACGTCCAGGATCCAGCCGTCACCGTCCGCGTAAAAGTCACAAGTCTAAAGGTCCAAAAGTCTGAAAGTCCGACCTCCCGACCTTCAGACCTTCAAGACTTTCCGACCTGTGGTCCAGATGAGGAGGTCTACCTCCTCATCTGGACCACGACCCCCTGGACGCTGCCCGAGAACCTCGCGATCTGCGCCGGCGCCAGCATCGACTACGTGGCCGTCCGCGACCTCACGGACGACGCCCGTCCAATCTACGTCATGGCCGAGGCCCGTCTTCCCTCCATCTTCAAGAAGACGGAGCAGTACGAGGTCGTCGCCCGCTTCAAGGGCTCCGACCTCAAGGGCTGGACCTACGAGCCCATCTTCCCCTACTTCGCCGACAAGAAGGACGAGGGCGCCTTCGTCGTCCTGAACGACGACTATGTCACGACCGACGACGGCACCGGCCTCGTCCACCAGGCCCCCGCCTACGGCGAGGACGACTTCCGCGTCTGCCGCGAGAACGGCATGTTCGCCTTTGTCGACCCCCTCGACGCCTCCTGCAACTTCACCGATGCCGTCCCCGACTACGCCGGGCGCTTCTGCAAGGACTGCGACAAAGACATCATCAAGCGCCTCAAGACAGAGGGCAAACTCGTCCATCAGGCGACGATCGTCCATTCCTACCCCTTCTGCGACCGCACCGACACGCCCCTCATCTATCGCGCCATCGACGCGTGGTACGTCCGCGTCGAGGACCTCCACGACCGCCTCGCCGCCAACAACGACACGGTCCACTGGATGCCCGAATATGTCGGTGAGAAACGCTTCGGCAACTGGCTCCGCGAAGCGCGCGACTGGAACATCTCCCGCAACCGCTTCTGGGGCTCCTGCCTCCCCGTCTGGATCAACGACGACGACCCCGACGACATGATCTGCGTCGGCTCCGCCGCCGAGCTCGAGGCCCTCTCCGGCCAGAAGATCACGGACCTGCACAAGCATTTCCTCGACCCCATCGTCATCCGGCGCAACGGCCACACCTACCACCGCACCCCCGAAGTCCTCGACTGCTGGTTCGAGTCCGGCTCCATGCCCTTCGCGCAGCAGCACTATCCCTTCGAGCGCAAGGACGAGCTCGACCGCTTCTACCCCGCCGACTTCATCGCCGAAGGCCTCGACCAGACCCGCGGCTGGTTCTACACCCTCATGGTCCTCGGCACCACGCTCTTCGGCCAGTCCCCCTACAAGAACGTCGTCGTCAACGGCCTCATCCTCGCCGAGGACGGCAAGAAGATGTCCAAGCGCCTCAAGAACTACCCCGCCCCCGCCCACATCCTTGACACCTACGGCGCCGACGCCCTCCGCCTCTACATGATCTCCTCCCCCGTCGTCCGCGCCGAAAACCTCCGCTTCTCCGAGGCCGGCGTCCGGCAGATCCTCAAGGACCTCCTCATCCCGTGGTGGAACGCCTACTCCTTCTTCGTCACCTACGCCAACGTCGACGGCTGGCACGAAGACGACCTCGCCGTCCCCGACTCCCCCAACGAGCTCGACCGCTGGATCGTCTCCGCCCTCGAAACCCTCGTCGCCGACGTCACCGAGGCCATGGACCACTACGACCTCCAGAAGTCCGTCCGCCCCTTCATCGACTTCGTCGACAATCTCACCAACTGGTACATCCGGCGCTCCCGCCGCCGCTTCTGGAAGTCCCAGAACGACGCCGACAAGACCCACGCCTACCGCACCCTGCGGTATGTCCTCCTCCAGCTCTCCAAGGTGGCCGCCCCCTTCGTCCCCTTCATCGCCGAGGCCATCTACCGCAACCTCCGCGCCTCCTCCATGCCGGAATCCGTCCACCTCTGCCCCTTCCCCGCCGCCGACGACGCCGCCCGCGACACCGCCCTCGAGCGCCGCATGGCCATCGCCCAGAAGGCCGTCAACCTCGGCCACGCCCTCCGCAAGCAGAAGAACCTCAAGGTCCGCCAGCCCCTCGCGCGCGCCGTCGTCATCTGCGCCACCCCGGGCTTCGAGGCCGACCTCGCCCCCATGGCCCCCGTCATCGCCGACGAGCTCAACGTCAAGACCGTCGAGTTCGCCTCCGACGAATCCCGCTTCGTCACCCTCTCCGCCAAGGCCAACTTCAAGACCCTCGGCGCCAAGGTTGGCCCCCGCACCCGCGCCGTCGCCGCCGCCATCGCCAAGCTGCCGGCCGCCGACCTCGCACGCCTCGGCGAGCAAGGCTCCCTCGACCTCGACCCCGCCGACGGACTCCCTCCCGTCACCCTCCTCCCCGAGGACGTCCTCGTCCAGCGCACCGAAAACGCCGGGCTCACCGTCGCCAACGACGGCCCCCTCTCCGTCGCCCTCGACACCGCCCTCACCCCCGGACTCGTCCAGGAAGGCCTCGCCCGCGAGATCGTCTCCCACATCCAGTCCCTGCGCAAGGAAGCCGGACTCGACGTCGCCGACCGCATCCGCCTCACCCTCGCCGCCGCCCCCGACCTCCTCGCCGCCGCCGACGCCCACCGCGACTACATCGCCGCCGAGACGCTCGCCCTCTCCCTCGACCTCACCTCCGACCTCCCTCCCTCCCCCTCCATCCAGATCAACGGCCTCCCCCTCTCCATCACCCTCGCCAAGGCCTAAGCCCCCCCCCCCCCCTCTTCTCACATCCCCCCATCCTTTTCTCCCCATCCCCCTCCCCCAGAGCCTTCACTTCCAGTCCACATCCCCGCGCCCCATTACGGAAAATCATTCGATTTTCCCAATTCTTTTCATCCAAAACCATGCCCCGCCCCCCTCGTGTCACCTCCCCGCTGCTCGAGCTCGACCGCCTCACTGCCTCGGGCATGATTGTTCCCCTCCCGCACCCCGGCCCCCTCACCCTGCGGACACAGTGGCGCCTCATGCTCCGAGGTGGAATCCGAAACATCTGCATGAGGCAGCTCCGCCTTCGAAAAAAGAAAGCCGCGGATGCCCCCGCTCCCGCCGACTCCTCCCCCTCCGCCGGCCTCCAGCTCCTCCGCCGCACGCTCTCCGACTTCCGCCCCGCCGAACTCGCCTTCATCGCACCGGAAGACTCCCTCCAGGCTGTATGGGAAGTAGCCGACGGCGATGACGGACTCGACTGGATCATGCGGATTCCACGAAAACTTGGCCCGGAATACGGCCATTTCACAGATGAAGAGCTGGGCACATGGTGCAATCTCGAAGGCACCGTCCGCGACCTCGTCACCCTTCTCGACCGGAAAATCGAAAAAAATCCACCCGATCTCCACCCCTCCCCCCGTGAGAAAAGCCCCCTGACAGCAAATCGGTAGGCCCCCCAAAAAATATCGCCTGCCACCGCTTGCACCTCTCTTGCACCCCACCCGCAACCCGGTTGCAGGCAATTGCAATCGATTGCTCTCGATTGCAATCGAATGCAGTCGATCACACCGGCCACCAGTCGAACGGAACCGAAGTTGGGGCACACCATCTTTATCCCCCCTCTCACTCTGCCCCACCCCCACCCCTGTGCGCCCCATTACGGTTGATTCCAGGCATTTTTCGTTTTCTCAAAATCGGGCTTGCATCAGAACTCTGACTGTGCGATTCTTCGCATGTGAACAAATGTTCGCATTACGGAGAAGTCCCATGAGCTCAGCCCACTATCGCCATTCGCATACCCGCCGCCGCCGCTTCAGCCGCACACGGCCCCGCCATGATTCATCATGGACGTGCATCGGCAGCGGGGGCAACCTGGCCACGGCCGCCGCCGAACTCGCCGTCTTTTGCGCCTTTGCCACGGGCGTGATCGCCGTCCAGTTTGTCGCCCGCGCCATCTGGCTTTTCCGCAGGCGCCACATGAACCGGAAGATGTCGGCGCTGGGCCTGCCCACGGCTACGAAGCTGTCGCGCCTCTGGGCCCGTCACAAACGCAAGACCTTGGACGAAGCCCTTGAGATCGGTGCCATGCTCCTGGACATCACCCAGATGCTGGACAATCAGCGGCTCCGCGACAAAAAAGGGCGCATTTCTGGCCGGAAAGGCGGTCTCAAGGCGTGGCTGGCCACATACTGTCCGGAAATCAACTATGCGACCGCCACCCGCCATCGCAAGCTGGCCGAACGGCTTTTGCAGCTCCTCCGGCTCCCCAGCGCCCAAGCGACTTGCTCGATGCGTTGGATTCTGCCCACGCACCCCATGCCGGCCTCCGTGCACGGACGGACGGCGGCCAGCCTCCGCCAGATTCGCACCCTCGTGCGGTCGATGCTGCGGACCTATCACAGCCAGCGCCGCCTCCACCGGATGCTTGTCCTCGCGCTGGCCACAACCGAAAAGAGCGCCTGATTTTTTCACTGTAATCATGCAATTTTCTATTGTTTTTCCGTAATGGGGCAATTTCTGTTGGATGTGGGAGAGGATGAGTGAAGATTTCCTTCAAGGTTGGGCACTTCCACTGACGAATTCATGACTACTCATGTGCGTGCCCAACACCTGGGCAAGCCATGATTGCGCAAAATGTAAAAGAAATGCGGAAAAACAGTTGACAGGGGGGGGCAGGGCGAGTAGGGTTCGCGCCGATATGTTTTTTGATGAATATCGGATGATGGAGTTTGAATGAAGAAGATATGGGTGCTGGGAATCGGGTTGGCTTGCCTGGGATGGCTGGCGGGCGCGGCGTTCGGGGTGACGTATGGCGTGTCGGGAGAGCCGGCGGGGATGGCGCAGGTGGATGGCTCGGACCCGGATGGAAATTACGCAGAAGCCGAAGAATTGGCCGTAGTGGGGCAAGTTGATGGGGCGAATCCGAATGCGTATCTGCTGCTCCGGGTGCCGTCGGAGTGGCTGGACGGGCTGGGAGAGAATCCGCTACGAGCGGAATTGTGCCTGAAGAGTCATTTTTCGCGCTGGCTGGGCACGAACACCTTGCGTCTTCGGCCGCTGGCGGGGGGCTACGCGCCGGGAAACGTGACCTGGAACGAAAGCGAAGCAGGAGTCGCCTGGACGACGCCAGGCGGAGCAGTCGATGAGAGCGTTCCACCCATCGACGCGATGGCGTCCACGGAGGTGTGCGGAGAGGTGACGCGGTCGGTGTTCCGGTTTGACCTTCGCCCGTGGCTGACGGACGAGGCGGCGCGGGCGTCGATGGCGGATTTTGGGGTCCGGGTGGAGGTGCCGGAGGAGGCGGTTCCCGACAGCGGTCGCAGCTTCATCAAGGTCGTTTTCTACAATCCGGCCGTGCATACCACGGATTCGGCGGCGTTGCTGGGCGCGCGCCAGGGCGAATCGTTCACCAGCGACCTGTTCGCCGTGGGCTTCATCGACAGCGCGCCGAAAAAGGGCACCGCCGAAACCGTCCTCTGGGAGCAAGGGACAAGCACAGTCGGCAAATGCTTGCTCAACGGGAAGGACGGCAGCGAATGCCGCGCTCTCTTCACCATGCCGGCGGAACTGCGCTCGATGCCGCCGGCGGCGGTCGCAGGCGTATCCGTCGCGTTCGACGTGCAGGTGGCGGACTATCAGGGCGAGCGCATCACGATGTATCCGCTGCTTGCGGGTCCCATCCTGGAGGAACGGGACTGGGCGAGTTTTATCGCAGATTATGAGGCGGGAAATAATCCCGACGAGCCGGTGATGCCGACGCACGGTCCCAGCTGGGCCTGGGCGGACGGACCTGTGAATCTGGACGACAACGAATATGAGCGCGTGCCTTGGGCCGCTCCGATGACACAGAACAGGGATGGGGTCTCAGCAGGGCCCTGGGACGGCACCCTCGGCGTGGATGCCGTGGTGACCAACGGCAAGGCCACGTTCGACCTGACCGCTCTCTGGCGCGATCCGGCGGCGCGCAAGCTCTTGCTCGAAAACGGGGCCATCGTCGTGATGGATCCTGCGAACTGGGATGCCGTCGCCGCCGACGGCCGGATGCCGCGCGTGAATCTCTACCGCCCGGACATCATCGTCCAGGAAATGGGCCACTCCAGCCTGTTCGCCGTGGAACTCGGAAGAAAGGCCGCACCGGGGCCGACCACCGCCGACGTCGCCCTGTTCGCCCAGCTGGATGAGGCCGAGCCCGACACAAAGATCACCGGCAATGCGAAAGTCATCATGAACGCCGGAGACAAGGGCGACGCAAATGTGGCGGGCGTGCTCGCGGGGCTGGACCCCGGCATGGCGGAGGAGCTCGGCCCGCTTGTACTGACCTATTCCAGCAGTCGGACGGTCGTCGTGGACGGCGTCACGAACATGGGCACGCTGTGGATGGCCCCGCTGACACGCCGCATCGGCCAGGACGAACCCACCTGGCCGACCTGGAACAGCGCCATCAGCGGCGGCGCCCCGGTGGCCTGGACCACGCCGGGCGGCGATGCCGACCTCGAAGCCGCTGTGGCGGCCGTGTGGGACAACGACGCGCAGACGCTGACCTTCGACCTGTCGGCGTGGGACATCTCCGGCTCCGCCCTGAAGGAGCTGGCGGACAACGGATTCCTGCTCTGGTTCGCCGAGGCGGACCGTCCCGTCTCCGGCTTCTACCGCTACACCTTCCCCTCCTCCTGCGAAGGCAGCGCGCTGCAGATGACCGGCAAGGCGGTCGGCAGCGTAACGATCGACAGCGGCTCCCCGGACACGCCCCTCTGGGGCGGCGGCACCGCGAGAGTCGTGCTCAACGGCAGCGACCGCACGGAATGCCGCACCCTCTACAAGTTCTCGGACGCCCTCGCATCTCTCAATGCCGACAACCAGCGCGTCACCCTCGTGCTGACGACCTTCCGCAACACAACGGGCGGGCGCGATGTCGTCCTGCAGCCCCTTGCGGTCCCCTTCCGAATCGACCAGGCGACGTGGACCTCTTCCGGCTATTCGCCCTGGACGACGGCAGGCGGCGACTTCATGGACGCGGGCGTCGCCGCCGAACTCGGCGACGGCTATGCAAATTTCGACCTGACCGCCCTGCTCCGCGACCCGGCCACCGCCGACGCGCTTCTCAGAAACGGCGCCGTCGTCCGAATGCTCGGCGATTTCCCCGAATCCGGCAACGCCATGCTCAACGGCAACACATCGGCCCATGCCGACGCGGCCCTCCGCCCCTTCATCGTCGAAACCCCGGCCGAGCTCGCCATCTGCGACTTCGCCCTGTCCGGCCCTTCCGCCGACGCCCCCGACGCGCCGCGCACCCTCTCCCTGCGCGTGGAAGGGCTCGACGCCACCCACGACTACGGCGTCTGGACCGCCACCGACCTCGCCGACGAATGGACGCGCATGGGCTCGCTGGCGGCCGACGGCTCCTTCGCCGCCGACCTCGAAGACGCCGCCGGCATGGGCTTCTTCCGCATCGAAGAAGAGTAACGGGGAGCGGCTTTCGCCGCGTTTTTCGATTGCAGTCGCTCGCCATCGAATGCAATCGATTGCCGTCGAAGGAGTGGGACTCCGCCACCGCGCCCCTCCCAGCAGCGCGGCACCCCATCTTGCCCCATTACGGTAATTTCTTCGAAATTTTGCGCATTTTTCCCGTTCCTCTCCGCTGCCGGCCCATCCGCCGCAGGCCCATTTCGTCCGCTAGTTTTCCTTGCCCCGCCGCGCCCCCTCGCTTACTCTCATTCCGACCCCAATCCATCCCGCTGACGCCATGATCCGCCCTCTCCGCACCACCGTCGCCCTAGCCGTCATCACCGCCGCGGCCGCCGCCTTCATCCTCACCGTCGAGCGCGAGGACGACTCCCGCCGCGCCTCCCTCACCTCCGCCCGCGCCGCCTTCCACTTCAACCCCGCCCGCGTCTCCGCCATCCGCATCCGCACCGCCTCCGCGACACTGACCGCGGTCCGTTCGCCCGCCGACGACTCCCGCTGGTCCCTCACCTCCCCGCTCGCCGCCCGCGCCGACGCCTCCTCCATCGAGCGCCTCCTCCTCGCCCTCCGCGACCTCCCCTCCGACGACCTGATCCTCCCCCCCGTCGCCCTCCAGAATCCCGCCGCCG